>Ga0222719_10000344_pt1 | contig 47018 bp, 48 predicted proteins | sample C33_34DmetaG_FD_165039 | JGI IMG/M metagenome (GOLD analysis project Ga0222719, IMG submission 165039) | Estuarine water microbial communities from San Francisco Bay, California, United States - C33_34D | ecosystem: Environmental > Aquatic > Marine > Unclassified | place: USA: California...
TTGTTGGTATTAATTATTTTTGCTTGGACTCCCCCACATTTTTGGGCTCTTGCAATCCATAGAAAAGATGATTATGCAAAGGAAAACATTCCAATGCTTCCAGTCACCCATGGAGTCCAATTTACAAAACTGCAAATTATTCTCTATACGATTATTTTAATTTTAGTAAGTTTATTGCCCTTTGTAGTTATGATGTCAGGGATTCTTTATTTAATCTCAGCATTAATTTTAGGGGTTATTTTTTTATACTATGCAGTTCGCCTATATTTTGATGAAGCCAATGCTTTTGCCTTTCCAACTTTTGTATATTCGATTTATTATATTTTTCTTATCTTTGCCGCTTTACTTATTGACCACTACTTAGTTTAAACATGAGTAAGAATATTAAAATTTCTTTGGTGCTAATCATTTTATTTATGGTTGCAGTTTTATCTTTGTTTATTAATAAATTAACCACCCCAAGATATCTATCTGCACCGGAGCTTTTAGTAAATGGGTATTATCAATTTCCTAGCCCAAAGGAGTTTTCCAACTTTCAAATCCTGACATCAAACGATATTGCACTCGATAAAGATATTTTCAAGGGAAAGTGGACTTTAATATATTTCGGATATACACGTTGTCCTGCGGAGTGCCCTGTTGCAATGTCTTTAATTAAAAATCTATATTCAACACTAGAGCTTAAAGGTTTTAATTTGGACGATAAGCAGGCCCTTCTTGTGACCATAGACCCTGAGAATGATACGCCTAATGATGTCGATCAATATGCAAAAGCTTTCAATGAATCATTTATTGGGGCTCGGGGAGACAGACCTATGCTTTTAAGCATGGCCACGCAATTAAACGTGATGGTGGTCGAGCCCCCTAAAAATATGCAACATAACCACATGGAACATTTAGAAAATCACTCAAATAATATTTTATTGATCAATCCTGGTGGACAATATGTTGGATTTTTCAGACCCCCGTTTGACGAGGAGAAGTTTTTGCTTACTTATCAGTCAGTTGTAACACCGCGCTAGCTTTCAAGAAATTTATTTCGTAGTTTTTGAATATCTTCATCAGAAATATTTAAACCATCTCTTATAAAATTTTCTAAACTGCCATATTCTTCTTCAGCTGTTTCAAAAGCTGTTTCAATATATATTTGTTCAACGCCTATCAAGGGACGTAAAATTTCAGCATCAGCCTGATATAAGCTCATCAATTTTATTTGACTTAAAATTTCTTCAATTCTATCTTCGGTAAAAGCATTAGTTTTCATATAATCTTCAATTACATCTTCTCTAGATACGCCCAAAGCAATCAGTGAAATTGCTGCAGCAAAACCAGCCCTATCTTTGCCAGCTGTACAATGAAAAAGAGTTGGAGCATCTTCATCTATTAAGCCTCTTAGAAAATTTTCATAAACATTCGTATAGTTTGTTACAAACTCTCTATTTGCATCTATCAAAAAACTTTCAACTTCCTTGTCTGTCTCGCCCTTTAATACTGATTCAATTTTTGATCGCATTGCCCCATCAACACTAATGGGCATTTCAACATAGCTAATTCCCGTTGGAATAATGTCTGGATCTTCGGTTTTCTCTTCGTCTGATCTGAAATCAACAATCTTTTTGATACCAAGGGCTTGAAGGTACTTTTGATCAGCCTCAGAGATATCACTTAGCTTGTCTGAACGAAATAGCATGCCCCACTTCACTGATTTACCATCAGTGGTTTTGTACCCTCCAAGCTCTCTTGTATTATGAGCACCATCCATCGGAAGAAGTCTGTGCTCTTCATTTTGAAATGAGTTGTTATTTTTATGAAGAGGTCTATCCATTAAATCTGTTCCTTCTGAGCATTGTGTCAGTGCCAAGCAAAGGAATAAAATCCCTGCTTTATTTTTCATCGTTTTATACATCAATAATTACCTTTCCCTTAGCTTTTCTATCTTTTAAATGCGCGATAGCTGCTGCTGACTCTTCAAGCGAGAATCTATCAGAAATTTCAGGATTTATCTTGCCCGCAGCATGAAGATCAAAGAGTTCCTTGAAATTTTTTTCATTTTCATCCGAAAACATCATTGTCCATGCTCCCCAAAAAACCCCAACTATTTGACAGCCTTTTAATAGGGCCAGGTTAAGAGGCAACTTTGGTATTTCTCCAGCTGCAAACCCAATTACAAGAAATCTACCTTCCCAAGCTATTGATCTTAAAGCCGGTTCACTAAAAGATCCTCCAACCGGATCATAAATTACATTAGCTCCTTGACCTCCTGTGAGCTCTTTGATTTTACTGGAAAGCTCTTTTTGCTGATCTCGATCAAGATTTCCCGAAGGGTAAACGAATGCTTCATCAGCTCCATGTTCTAAACATATTTTAATTTTTTCTTCGGATGATGCAGCCGCAATCACTCTTGCGCCCATTGCTTTCCCAAGCTCTACGGCGCTAAGTCCAACACCTCCAGCAGCTCCTAGAACCAGTAGCGTCTCTCCAGACTTGAGATCTGCTCTTTGCTTTAGTGCATATAAAGAAGTTCCATAAGTCATTGGAAGAGCTGCAGCAACTGGAAAATCCATTTCTTTTGGTATCAAAACTACTCTTGCAGCTTCAACCACAATTTTTTCAGCAAAACATCCATTTCCTGCCATAACAAATACATGATCTCCTACATTGCAAGACTCTACACCTTCACCAATTTCTGCAACTACACCAGAACATTCAGCCCCTGGAATAAATGGCATTGGTGGCTGTACTTGGTAAAGGCCTTGAATCATCAAGACATCTGGAAAATTGACACTAGCAGCTTTAATCTCTATTAAAACTTCACCATTACCTGGTTTTGGATCATCTATGTCAGACAAGATTAGTTTTTCAGGGCCGGCTAATTCTACACACTGCAAAGCTTTCATTGTATTTCCTAAATTTTTGAATTATACAATTCTACATATTTATTAATGTCCATGCCCGTATTTTTATTAAGATTTTTGAAATCTCTCAATGATTTTTTAGCATTGAGAGTGAACTTTGAGAAATCATTGCTAGCATCTGATCGTTGCTTTGCAGCAATTCTTTTGCTCTGAGCAAGACCATATTCTTGAAATGATAAATTTTGAGACCCCATTTCATTAATAATCTTTTGACTTGGCTGAATGCTTTCACTCATTTCAGCGCTCAAAGCGTGCGAATACCCTGGAGAATATTCATCCATTGCAGCTGCCACCTGAGTTAGCTCCTCATGGAAGACTTTCCTTAATTCTTTGAGAGGAGTTGAGATCCCATTTTGATCTAACGCAATATTTTCTGACCTTCCATCTTCAACCATGGTTTTCTGATTGGTTCTGATCTCTTCGATCTCTTCATCGGAAACTTTCGGGCTTTCAGAAATTAGGGAGTGCATTATAAAAATATCTAAAAGTTTAATTTTATTCTCATCGATACCTTCGGGAATAAAAGGATTAATATCAATTCCTCTTAATTCTAAATATTCTATTCCTTCATTTTTTAAAAGAGTTGCTGGTCGAGAACCACTTGGGCCAGATCTTTTTGGCCTAACTGTGTCATATAACTCGTTTTCAATTTGTAAAATTCCAGCAGATATTTGTTGCGGAACACCTTGCTCATCAAACAACCCCATATTTTCAAATCTCTTTAACGGGGTTTTAATTCCTGTGATTATTGCATCTATAAATTCATCTAAATCGTTATAGTTGATTTTTAAAGCATTCTGCATACTACTTTGATAACCAACATCACTCATTCTTAACGATGTTGCATATGGAAAACATAAATCATTTTCCCCATGTTTTATTAGGGAATGCTCTCTATTTAGCAAGTAAGATTCATGAGCAACCGGTGAGGCACCAAGACGCTCTAATAAAAACCAAAAATTTCTTTTTATGTTTCTGATGGCTCCAAGGTACTTTTGATTTATAAAGCTCTGATCAGGGTTGCGAGTCAGAGGTTCCCAAGAGCTTTCTGATAAAGAAAAGTTAAAGTGGATTCCGGATACGCACTGCATGATGGATCCATACCTTAATCTCAAACCTTTTCTGTATATATGTTTTAACATCCCACTGTTGGTATGACCGTATTCAGCAATTTTTATTTCTTTCTCGTTTTTAAATGCGCACGGCATAGAGAAATTCCATAATATTTCTTCTTCCATTTCACTATAAAGAAATTTATGAAGAAGACTAAGATGTTGGAAAAGCTCTTCTGCAGATTCAAAAGTAGGAGTGACAAGCTCTACAAGCGCCTCTGCAAAGTCAGTGGTAATGTCTTCGCTTGTCAGAGGGGAGCCTAAGTTTTCGGGATGTTTGCGTTGAGAGATTTTCCCATCTTGAGTAACTCGCAAAGACTCTCTTTCAATCCCGCGGAGGATTTTAAGGTTTCTAAAGAACCCTTTTTCTTGATGAATTTTTAAAGAGCGCTTGAACGCATCTGAAGTCATGCGTTTAGACTAAATTGACGGACCTGCTGCAACTATTGCTTCACTTACTGAGAATTTTTTAAAGTTTTCCTGGAATTGTCCTATTAGATTCTTAAGATATTCATCGTACTGACTCTTGTCTGCCCATGTTTCTTTTGGATTTAATACTTTTGAATCTACTCCATCTACTGCCACAGGCACTTCTAAATTAAGGCCATCTATATGAGCAGTTTCAACATCGCTTAATTCACCATTTTGAATGGCATTGACTATTCTTCTTGTTGTTGGAATATCAAACCTTGAACCAATACCATGAGGACCTCCGGTCCAACCAGTGTTAACCAAGAACACTTTGGAGTTAAAAGCCTCAATTCTTTTCATCAAGAGGTCTGCATATACTCCAGCTGGTCTAGGAAAAAATGGTGCTCCAAAACAAGTTGAAAACGTAGTTCCAATTGATTCGGTTGATCCAACTTCAGTTGATCCAACTTTAGCTGTATATCCGCTAAGGAAGTGGTAAGCCGCAGCTTCCTTAGAAAGGATAGAAACAGGAGGGATAACACCAGTTAAGTCACAAGTTAAAAATATTACAGTTTCAGGCTCGCCTGCAGAATTAGATTCAATAGCGTCATCAATGTGTGACCGCGGATAACAACAGCGACCATTTTCGGATAAAGATGTGTTTGAGTAATCGGGCGTGCCGCTCGCATCCAAGAAGACATTTTCAATTATGCTTCCATGTTTAATTGCTTTCCAAATAACAGGCTCGTTTTTTTCAGACAGATCAATGGTTTTTGCGTAGCAGCCACCCTCAAAATTAAATACTGTGCCAACGCCCCATCCATGCTCATCATCACCAATTAGAGAACATGTTGGATCGGCTGAAAGGGTTGTTTTACCAGTTCCAGAAAGACCAAAAAACAGAGACACCTTACCTTCTTTGTTAACATTAGAGGAACAATGCATAGGAAGCACGTCCTTTTCTGGCATTAAGAAATTTTGTACAGAAAACATAGATTTTTTCATCTCACCAGCATATTTCATGCCAGCAAGTAGAACTTTTCTTGCTGCAAAGTTAATAATTACACATCCCTCAGAGTTAGTTCCATCCTCCTCAGGAGAGCACTTGTAGTTTAGGGCGCTCATTATTTGCCATTCTTTTTTTGCTTGAGGATTGAATTCATCAGGGCTGATAAATATCAATTGAGAGAACATGCTATGAGAAGCACTTTCGGCAGTAACATTTACAGGGATGTAATGATCTGCATGCGCTCCAACGTGAACTTTTGATAAGTAGCGATTTTTTTCTGCAAGATAAGCATCAACTTTATCCCAAAGAAGTGAAAACTTATCCGCATCAAACGGCCTATTAATTTCACCCCAGTCAATTAAATGCGAGGTACTGTCCTCTTCAACAATAAACCTGTCATTTGGACTGCGTCCAGTTCGAGATCCAGTCTCTAAAGAAAGGGCTCCGTTGCTTGCAATTGTTCCTTCGCCGTTTTCAATTGCAGCTTTGATCAAGTCCTCGGTATTTAGTTCAAATGTTTCAGCCAATGCGTTGCTTTCCATAAAAATTTATTTTTCTCAAGATTTTACAATATTCTACCTCTTAGAGATAAGTATAACTTGAGAAATTGATGTAGTGGATTTGAAAATATTTAATAATTTTTGTCAATAAACCTTCAGATACTGCTCTCAAAGGCTTAAATGATATTTTTATATGTAGTAATACTACATATTTAGACTTTTGATGGCTTTTTGAACAAAAAGTAAAGGTTGTAGCAAAATAAAAAAACAAAGAATATAAACGCCCACTCAGCAAAATTAAATATAAACCTCCATTCATATTCAGCACAATTGCCATCTCCAAGAAGAACGGTCTGTATGACTTCAAAAATTGGAAGGGTGTCCATTAAAAAGTCCATTGGTGGAGCGCAAGTTGGAACCTGATCACTGGGAAGATTTTGCAAGTAGATTTGTCTTCCAGCAATTATCCCGCCACCCATGGAAAATAAGCTGGCTAGAAAAAGAAGAGCCTTTTTGACTGCTAAGAATAATCCTGGAATTATTAACAGAACCCCGCAAAAAGCAATAAGCCCAAAAGACCAGCGCTGAAGAATGCATAGGGGGCATGGATCATAATAGCCAAATACTTCAAAAATATAAGCACCCACTATTAACCCTATGCCCAATCCGAAATTAATTAGCGGAGGCAATAATAGAATTTTTCTTAAAATATTCATATTTCTTTACGCAGAATTAAATGCATGATGATCTTATATTATCCATGGCTTATATAAAAACCTAATGACATAATAAATTTTAATGAATACTCCTGCAAAAAAAATTTTTTTGATAGATGGCTCCTCTTATCTGTACAGAGCTTTTCATGCCATGCCACCTTTGACAACTTCAACGGGTATTCCAACAGGGGCAGTTAAAGGGGTCACAAACATGTTGCGTAACTTACGCAAAGAGAATCCTAATTCATATTATCTTTCAGTTTTTGATGCAAAAGGAAAAAACTTTCGTCACGATATTTATAAGGAATATAAAGCTAATCGTCCTCCAATGCCTGAGGATTTAAGAGAGCAGCTTTCCCCATTAAAAGAAATATGTAATGCAATGGGAATGCCGGTTATTGAAATCCCAAATGTTGAAGCTGATGATGTAATTGCAACTTTGGCTGAGATGGGTTCCAAGCAAGGGATGCCTATGATTATATCCTCTTTAGATAAAGACCTTATGCAGCTTGTTGAGGATCCATTGGTAAAGATGATGAATACAATGAACAATCAGATTTATGATGTTGCAGGAGTTGAAGAAAAGTTTGGCGTTCATCCAAATCAGATAATTGATTATTTGGCTATTGTTGGAGACACTTCTGACAACATCCCTGGTGTGCCAAAAGTAGGACCCAAAACAGCTGTTAAGTGGCTTAGTGAATTCAAGACCCTTCAAGGAATTATCGATAACGCCGATTCATTGACTGGAGTTGTAGGGCAGAACTTTAGAGACTCTATTCCAGAATTAGATAGAAATGTTGAGCTTGTTACCTTAAAAAAAGATGTTGATATAAAAGTTTCTCTTGAGGACTTGCTGAAGGCCGAAGAGAATCAAGAGGAGTTAAATAAATTATTCGCATCCCTTGAATTTAAAACATGGATAAAGTCAACTCGAAGTGCTAGCAGCAAAAACTCTGAAGCTCCAAAATCAAAAAAAGAGTATCAAGCTGTTTTAACAGAAAATGATTTAAAAGCATGGGCTAAAAAAATTGATAAATGTAACGTCTTTGCTATTGATACTGAAACCTCTTCATTAGACACAATGACTGCTGATTTGATAGGGATATCGTTGGCATGTAATGAAGGAGAAGGTTGCTACATTCCTATTAAACACTCATATGCAGAGATGCCAAAACAGATTCCACTTACTCAAATACAAAAAATTTTGGGCAGCACTATTACAAAAAATCAAAAAAAATTAGTTGGCCAAAATCTGAAATTTGATTTACCCATGCTTAATAGACATGGTATCAAGGTGGAAGAGTTCCTTGGTGATACCATGTTGATGTCATATGTCCTTAATAGTACCGGCACAAGACATGGGCTAGATAGGATGGCTTTATTTTATTTAAATTATGAGCCAATGAAATATGAAGAAGTTGCAGGCTCTGCTTCAAAGCAAATTAATTTTGCTCAGGTTGAGATTCCAGCTGCAACATTCTATGCAGCAGAAGATGCCGATGTAACCCTGAGGCTTTTTAATTTGCTAAATGGAATGCTTGAAGGTCAGCCCAAGCTAATTAATCTTCTCCAATCTATTGAGTATCCAATGCTTCAGTCTCTAATAAGAGTCGAAACTAATGGAGCAAAGATTGATGCAAAGATGTTATCAGATTACTCAGATGAGCTAGCAATTAAGATTGAAGAATTATCTAAAGCTGCATACAAAATGGCTGGAGAAGAATTCAACATGGACTCTCCTAAACAACTTGTTGAGATTCTATACAACAAATTAGATTTACCTGTTCTTAAGAAAACTCCCAAAGGACAACCATCAACCAATGAGGATACACTTCAAAGGTTAGCTGAAGAATATGACCTCCCAAAAATTATTATAGAATATAGAGGTCTAGCAAAATTAAAGTCTACTTACACAGACAGCCTTATCAATATTCAGCACCCTGTCACTAAAAGAATTCATACTTCATACCAGCAAGCCATAACATCAACTGGAAGATTGTCATCAACCGAACCTAATCTTCAAAATATTCCCATCAAGACGGCAGAGGGAAGAAAAATAAGAGAAGCTTTTATAGCTGACAAAGGCAACGTATTAATTTCAGCAGACTACTCTCAGATTGAATTAAGAATCATGGCTCACTTATCCGGAGACAAAAATTTAACTCATGCATTCAATAACAACATAGATGTTCACTCAGCAACCGCCTCAGAAATATTTAATATTTCCCTTGAAGAGGTTTCACCAGATCATCGTAGAAGCGCTAAAGCAATTAATTTTGGTTTAATTTACGGCATGTCTGCGTTTGGTCTTACTAGGCAGCTAGGGATACCAAGGCATGAAGCGCAAGCATATCTTGATACTTACTTTGAAAGATATACAGGCGTTAGAAAGTATATGGATTCAACAAAAGAATTAGCTAAAAAAAATCTCTTTGTTGAGACTATCCTTGGAAGAAAGCTCCATGTAGCTGCTATTAATGATTCCAATGGATTAAGACGTCAAGCAGCAGAAAGGGCTGCTATAAATGCACCATTACAGGGTTCAGCTGCTGACATCATCAAAAAGGCAATGATTGATGTTGATCACTGGATTGGGAACGATAATCCTAATATAAAAATGATTATGCAAGTTCACGATGAGTTAATTTTTGAAGTAAAAAAAGGCTTTGCTCAAGAGGCCCTTGAAAATATTACAAGCCTGATGGAAAGTTCAGTTAAATTAGACATCCCTTTAATAGTAGATGCAAATACAGGTGCTAACTGGAACGAAGCGCATTAGAGTTTTAGTTGGCTATAGTTCCAGACCATATTAAAGGATTTTTAACCATTCGCTCTTCAGGAGTCAGTATCTTGATTCCAAACTCTTCACGTAAGTCACAAACCCTTTGATCCATTAGGGAGTCAGGCGATACAAAGGGCCATTTTTTATTCATTTGCTTAGCTCGCTTCCTTATTTTGAGTTTTATGGGCACTAGTTTAATAGCAACCATTAAGAGTCGAAAGTAACCAGGATCGCGCCAAAAATCTTTATATAGTTGTTTTAGTTCTGGAAGTTTATTGTACGCAAGTAATTCTTTCAGTTTCCATTTTGTTCCCAGGAATACCCATGAATCTAACATAGACTCTTGTTCCAAAGAGGTATCAAGACCAAAAATTACATGAGTCGCATCATGATCCCTGATAATTGTTGATCCTGGGGCATCAATTAACTGTTTTTTTCCATTTGCTTGTATGTAAGCCCGATACTCTTCTAAGCCTTCTGCAAGGGTAATATTGCAATCTTGAGACTGAAAAGATAATTTATCCATCTTTTAAGCTTAACAGAACCTTTCTGAGCTTTTCAAACCCAGTCTCTTTTGAGGATGAAATAGCTAAAACCTCTTGAGCATTGGTTGCTTTGTTAACTTGTTGAATTGTTTTAATCAAAATATTTTTAGACACTTTATCCGATTTGGTTAGAACAGGAACATAGGCCACAGCAAAACTTTCACATAGTTCAATCATCTCAAGATCTATCGGCTTAAGGGGGTGTCTGATATCCATAAATATGAGCACTGCTTTAAGAGCTTCCCTATTTTCAAAGTATTCTCCAAGCAATGGGCCCCAGTCTTTTTTTCTAGAATGGCCTGACTTAGCAAAACCATAGCCAGGCAAATCAAGAAGTTTAAAATTTTCTTCAACTTCAAAAAAATTAATTTCTGTTGTTCGTCCTGGCGTTTTGCTAATTCTTGCTAATTTTTTATTTCCAGTTAAAGCATTTAATGCGCTTGATTTTCCTGCGTTTGATCTTCCAGACAACAGAATTTCTATTCCAGAATCTTTAGGAAGATTTTTATGCTTTGTTACGCCAAATAAAAAAGCAGTATTTTTGAAAGGATTTTTCATAAGATCATTTATCTCGGGCCACGCACGACATATAATATGCCTTCTTAACCACAACGTACAATTTATGTTAAAAACTTATGTAATGATCGGCCTAAGCATTAGCTCCATAGCAGTCTTTGCTGCCGAAGTGAAGATGCCTGATCTTTTGGCCACTGGAGATGCTCAAGCTGGAGCTGAATTAGTTGCAACATGTTCAGCTTGTCATGGTGCCGAGGGTCAAAGCATGAATGCTGATTGGCCAAGTCTTGCAGGGCAAAATCAAAGATACATAAGTGATCAATTAAAATATTTCCAGCAAGGGGATAGAGAAAATGCGTTAATGATGGCCGTAATTCCCTATCTTAAAACTCTTTCAGATTCTCAACTTCTTGATATAGCAGCATTTTATAGCTCAAAACCTCCTGCAGTCGGCCAAGCCAAAGATGACGCTGACCTATTGGCATTAGGAGAAAGTCTTTATAGAGCTGGAGACCTTGAAAGAGGCATACCAGCATGTACAGCATGCCATTCGGTGAACGGCGCGGGCAATGCTCAAGCAGGTTTTCCAAGAGTTTCTGGGCAGCAGAAGGGCTATTTAATCAGCACTCTTAAAGAATATAGAAACCTTTCTAGAGATGCGGGAGATTATTCTTTAGTGATGCAATCAGCATCTCAAAATTTAAAAGATTCAGATATTGAAGCTTTAGCTAACTATATGCACGGACTATATCAACAATGAAAAAAAACTTAATTCTTTCTTCTTTTCTTCTTCTTATTATTTCTGTATCAGTCGCCTCAGAATACAGGGTTGGAAGAGATTATGGATACTTATCTAGACCATTGCCTGTAAAAGAAGATGGTGTGGTTGATGTGGTCGAGGTCTTTTGGTACGGATGTGGTCATTGTTTCAATTTAGCGCCAGTCACAGCAAGGTGGGCTAAACAACAAGATGACTCCGTTAACTATCGAAAAATGCCTGTTACATGGGGCCCCATTCATCAGCTTCATGCAAAACTTTTTTATACCATTGAAGCTTTAGGTATTGGAGAAACTGCACACTCAGCAGTTTTTACTGCAATGCATAAAGAAGGAAATTTTTTAACCAGCGAAGGAGCAATTCTAGAGTTTCTTGAAAAACTTGGCACTGATAGAAGTGAGACCATTAAGTACATGAACTCTTTTTCTGTAAGACAGAAAGTTAAACGAGCAATAGAGCTTTCAAAACAGTTTAAAGTTACGGCAACCCCAATGATTTTTGTGGACGGAAAGTATAGAATAGAGGCCAAAGGAGGCCACTCAAAAATGCTTAAAGTGGTTGATCATGTGATCGAAATCCAAAAACCAGTTTCTTAGAACAAAATTTAGAAAATTATGAAAAAATTTATACCATTGTTTGTTGTAACTCTTGCGGTTGTTTTATTTTTTAATGGTAAAAAATATGACGAGCTTGTTAGCTCACGATTACACTCCTCAGTTGCAATTTGCCTAGAGGGTCAATCTTGTGGCCAGGCTACAGCAATGAATGTTGCCACAACTGGAGGTGCTAGATCTGCTGAGTCAATTTATACCAGTGGATGTGCTGCCTGTCATGATGCCGGTATTGCAGGCGCCCCAATGATGGGTAACAAAAGCCAATGGGAGGCACGACAAGCTAAAGGGTACGAAATGCTTGTTAATAATGCCTACAATGGAATTAACGGAATGCCTGCCAAGGGTCTTTGTGCGGACTGCACCAAAGAAGAAATTGGCATAGCCGTTCAGTATATGCTTGATACTATTTAGTTTCAGGCTTTTCTAATAATTCCTCAAGCTTAGCAACTCTTTTCTCAAGTCTTTTCGCCAAGCCTTTAAGGGCTTCATATTCTTCATTTGAGACATAGCCTTGAGATTTTGCTATATCATCAAACTTATCTCTCAATTCATTTTTAATGTTCTTTATATTTGGCTGATTTTCATCAGCAAACCCATTAATTTTGTCACGAAGAATGCTAAAAAAAGCATCAAAAGAATCTTTATTTGCCATAATTATTTTCTACTAGATCGATAAATTGAGACCATTTATTAAATTGAATTGGGGGGTTTTCATCAATATCCCAATCAAGATTACTTTGATTAAACCATATTGCATTGATTCCAAGGTCTCTTGCCCCCAACACATCATTTACAGGATGGTCCCCGACATGTAGCGTGTTCTTAAAATCTACTTGAGAAAGCTTACGAGCTTTATCGAAATGACCCTTATCTGGTTTATTGCTTTTTACATCCATTGAAGAGATCGAAAAATTAAAGAGATGGCCAATGCCTAGCTTATTTATATCAGCATTGCCATTTGTTAAAACACCAAGCTGGTATTTAGAGGAAAGTTCTTCTAAAACCGCAATTACATCTTTATAAAAAGTTACTTTATGTCTTTCTTCTAAAAAAAACTTGTATGCATCTTCAATAAACTCATCTAAAACCGTTGGATCCCTGAAGTATTTTTTTGTGTGATATGCAATCGTCTTCTTTCTTAACATGCCAAGATCATATTCCAAAGATGAATCTTTTTTTATTAGCTCATCTCTTATTTTCATAAAATCTTCAAATGTTCCCCATTCTATTTTTTCTCCAATTCTATCTTCGGACCATTTTCTAGAGTTTATTTCTGCATTAATAATAGTGCTTCTGATATCCCAGAACGTGTCATCTAAATCGAAAGTAATCAATTGAATTTCAGACATTTTTTTTGTGTGCCCTTGGGTGAGAGTTCTCATAAACCTTCATTAGGTGTTGATAATCAAGCCTGGTATATATTTGAGTGGTAGATAGGGAGCTATGTCCAAGCAATTCTTGAATACTCCTTAAATCGCCGCTTGATTCAAGCAAATGAGTTGCAAAACTATGTCTTAACATATGTGGGTTTACAGGAGGCAATCCTTGCATTAAAGCAATATTTTTAATTCTTTCTTGCACACTTCTTGTTGTAATTCGGCTTCCTCTCAAGTTAACAAATAAAGCATTATCTTTTGTTGATAGTTTATCTCTTTCAAGCATCCAGTTGTTAATGGCGTTTTGAGCATATCTTCCAACAGGAACCAGTCTAGTTTTTGAGCCCTTACCAATAACTCGAAGGAAATTTTTATTTTCTTCAAAGTCATTTAAATTTGAATTTACTGCTTCAGAAACTCGCAATCCGCTTGAATAAATCAGCTCAATAATTGCCAGATCCCTTTTTTCTTGTGAATTTTTTGGCTTGAAGTTAAGCAACTGACACACTTCTTCAGGCGATAAAATATTTGGTAAGTAACTTGGAGATTTTGGCGAATTAATTAGTTGAAAAGGAGAGTCTGAAATTAACCCACTTTTTTTCAAATAATTAAAAAACCCCTTAGAAGCAGATATGTGTCTTTGAATAGAGCGTGCACTAACATTATTTTGAAAAAGGTCTGCGATCCAGGCTGAACATATTTCCTCTGTAAGGCTTTCAAAATCAGTTACCCCAGATGCGTTTAAAAATTTTGATAACTTTACTAAATCTCTTTTATAGGAAACAGCTGTATTACTGCTTAAACCCTTAATGTTCTCTAGATAGTCTAAATAATTAAAGATTAGCTCTGAAACAAAATATTTTTTTTCATTCATGCCTCTTTTGATTCAAGAACTCTAACAATGATGTCGCGAATATACTCTATAAATGTTGTATCTCCATCACCAAGGTATTTTGTAGCTTCATTAGACCCCATCTTTAGAAGACCAAAGCCACTCTTTAACTTCATAACGGTAATCACAGCTGATTTAACTGACTCACTAGAAAAAAAAGCATCTAATTTATCTTTTGAGAAAGGTCCCATATGAATTGAATCTTTGTTCATTTCTAGGCCAGTTATTTTTTCTAATTCTTGCAATTCAGAGTCTGAAAGAAATTCCAAAATACATGAATCAACTGCGAAGTTTTGTTGAAAAAATAACTCAACAGTTTTTTTCACTTCTTCAAAGTTCTTGGAAGTAATTAATGACAAGGTTAAGTTTTTAGACTTAAAAAAGAGTTCCTCATTTTCTTTACTTGTTGAAACAAATCCTGAAAGCATATCCATCAGTCTTGACTGCTCATCTCTAAGCTTTCGCACTTGCATTTCAAGCAGCGAAGTTGCACCTCCAGCATCATGCTTAAAGCTAAGTTCGCTTACAAGCGACTCTCTTGAAATAAAAAAATCAGTATTTTCGAGCAAGTAAAGCTCGACTTCTTTAGCATTTAGTTTTTTAGCCATGTTCCCTCACAGACAAATACAGCCGGCCCTATCATTTCAAGTTTATCATTTATTTTTCTGAGACTGAGCTCACCTCCAGCAGAAATAATTTTTAGATAGCGTTTATGATTGATATTGAAACTTGCAGTAGCTGCCGAGGCTGATCCACATGATAATGTTTCGCCAGCTCCTGCTTCATTGGTTCTTAGCTCGAGATTTTTAGCATGTTTGGAAAATAGAGAAATATTTACATCTGTGAAAAATTTTCTTTTTCTCAGCCTCGAACAGAGCAGATCAAGATCGTAAGAAAAAACTCTTTTTGTTTCTATAATAAGATGTTTGTTACCTGCATTTATGAATTTATATTTTTTGATACCAAATTTTTCTACAAATTTAGCTTCCGATTTTGGGATTTTTTCTTCAGTGGGCAAATCTAAAATAGCTTTAACTTTTTTGTTTCTTGTTGGACCTACCAAAACAGGCTTAGATTTTGTGCCTAGCAATAATAATTTCTTTGGTGCAAGGCCGGCCTCCCAAACAAACGCTCCAACAGATCGTACTCCGTTCATACACATATCAGCCTCTGATCCATCAGAATTAAAAAATTTTATATAAAAATCATGTTCAGAATTTGTTGGCGGATTTATGGTGATTAATTGGTCAAATCCCAGCCCTTTCTTTCTGTCCCCCATTTTTATTATTTGAGATTTTGATAGTAAATTTGTTTTAGTTAAGTTCTCTAAAACGATAAAATCATTGCCATTACCATGCATTTTTTTAAATTTGATCATCTAATCCTTCTTCTAGAGCAGTTAAAGAAGAGTAATCTTCTCTTTTTCGAATTAAATAAAATTTATCCTTGTCGACAATTATTTCAGCAGCTCTAGGTCTTGAGTTATAGTTTGAGCTCATTACAAAACCATAAGCACCAACTGTTCTGACAGCCAACAGATCGCCAGCTGAAGCAGCAATATTTATATTTTTTGCTATGAAATCTCCAGTTTCGCAGATGGGACCAACAAGATTTACAGAGGATACATTTTCATTTTTTACTACAGGCCACACATTATGATGAGCATCATAAAGGGCGGGACGCAGCAAATCATTCATTGCAGCATCAGCAATAAGAAAGCTCTCTTTTTTGTATTCAACTTTTGTCAACATAATTCCAGCATTGGCTGAAATAGAGCGCCCAGGCTCCAGAATTAATCTTTCATTTCTATTTGCAAATATTTTTTCATAACATTGGATTAATTCAGATGGCTGAATAGTTTTTTCGTCAACATAATTAACCCCTAAGCCTCCACCCATATCTATAAAATCTAAATTAATATTTAGTTTGTCTAACTCAACCAAAAGCTCTAAAGCCTGCTTAGCAGCATCTTGAAAACCTTTAAGTTCCATAATCTGAGATCCAATATGACAAGTTAAGCCAACAAGATTAAGGCTATCATTTTTAAAGCACTCTTTTACAAGATCCATTGCAGCTTCGATACTTACACCAAACTTATCAGATTCTCTCCCTGTCTTTGTAAACTCATGTACACCAGCATCAACATTGGGATTAAATCTTATAGCCACTGGAGCTGTTCTTTTGTTTGCTGCAGCTACTTCACTTAGTCTTTGAAGTTCTTGCTTAGATTCAACGTTAAAAGATAAAATATTGGCTTCGATCCCAGCTGCCATCTCTTCTTTTGATTTTCCAACCCCTGAAAAAATAATTTTCTTTGGATCCGCGCCTGCCAAAAGCGCTCTATGAAGTTCACCTCCTGAGACAATATCAAACCCGCATCCAGATTTTTTTAATGTTTTAAGAATTGAAATATTTGATAATGCTTTCACTGAAAAACACACAAGCCCACTCATAGTTTTAAATGAATTTATATAAGCATTAGCATGTCTTTCAAGCGTAGCTCTGCTATAAACAAAAGTTGGCGTTCCATAGGTATCTGCCACATCTCTTAATGCAACTTCTTCAGCAAATAATTGCCCTTCTTTATAATGAAAATGATCCATAAAGGAATTAGATATTCAACAAAAACTCAGAAGGTATGGGTGCCTTCATTCCACAGCCTGAAATAATTAAAGTTGTTATAGCTAAAAAGAAAAATAGGCGAACTTTCATTCGCCTATTATGAGTAATTTATAGGAAAAAAACTAATCAGATTAGTATTTGTATTCTTCTTCTTTAAATGGCCCATCAACAGGAACATTTATGTATTCAGCCTGCTCGTTTGTTAGCTTGGTCATAGTGCCGCCAAAACCTTGCACCATAAGCTCGGCTACTTCTTCGTCTAACTTTTTTGGAAGAACTTTCACTGTTAGCATTTCTCTCTGTTTGTCAGCATCATTAATGTTTGCATAGCCTTGATCATACAAATACATTTGCGCTAAAACCTGATTAGCAAAGGAACCATCCATGATTCTGCTTGGATGCCCTGTAGCATTACCAAGATTTACCAGCCTACCTTCAGCTAATAGCACAATGTAATTCTTGCTTTGTAAGTCAGGAGTATCAGATGGAGAGGTATCTCTGAAAACTCTATGAACCTGAGGTTTGATTTCCTCCCAATACCATTTATCCCTCATAAATTGCGTGTCGATTTCATTATCAAAATGACCAATGTTGCATATTACAGCTGTATTTTTTACAGATCGCAGCATCGCTTCATCACAAACATTGACGTTACCAGTTGTAGTAACAATTAGGTCGGTATCTTCTAAAACCCTTAGATTTATATCTTTTGGGTCTCTTGTGACAATGCCATCATTGTATGTTGATACCACTTCAAAGCCGTCCATACAAGCTTGCATTGCACATATTGGATCTGATTCAACCACTCTTACAATCATGCCTTCTTGAGCCAAGCTTAAAGCAGAGCCTTTTCCGACATCACCATATCCAATTACTAAAGCTTTTTTAGAGGAAAGAAACATATCAGTGGCTCTCTTTATTCCATCATTTAAGCTATGTCTGCAACCATACTTATTATCATTCTTAGACTTAGTTACTGAATCGTTTACATTAATGGCAGGTACTTTGAGAGTATTGCTTTCAAGCATTGCTTTTAGTCTATGCACGCCCGTGGTGGTTTCTTCCGAAATGCCATGAATAGTTTCAAGCATATCAGGGAACTTTGTATGAACCATATGGGTGAGATCTCCGCCATCATCTAAAATCATATTGGCATCCCAAGGCTGACCGTCTTTAACAATTGTTTGCTCTATACACCAATCAAACTCTTCATCAGTTTGTCCTTTCCAAGCAAAGACTGGAATTCCTGCGGCTGCAATTGCAGCAGCAGCGTGATCTTGAGTTGAAAAAATATTGCAACCTGACCATCGAACCTCGGCTCCAAGATCAACCAAAGTTTCAATCAAAACAGCTGTTTGAATTGTCATATGTATACACCCCATAACCTTAGCGCCCGCTAGAGGTTGAGCATCTTTATATTTTGTTCGTAAAGCCATCAATGCAGGCATTTCATTTTCAGCTAAAGAGATTTCTCTCCTACCAAAATCTGCCAAGTTAATATCCGCAACTTTAAAATCATTTTCCATTATTTTTTACCTATAAAATTGATTGGGCATTTTACACAAAAAAAGATTGTAAAAGCACCCTCTTACTTATTAAAACTACCGTGAAATTTCTTCAGCTTTGTCAGTTTTTTCCCATGATAAATCAATATCTGTTCTACCAAAGTGCCCATATGCAGCAGTGGGAAGGTAGATTGGTTTTTTAAGATCAAGCATATTAATTAAACTTTTAGGCCTAAGGTCAAAACTTTCCTCAACAATCTTCTCGATCTCCTCTTTTGAAATTTTTTCACTATCGAAGGTATTAACATTGATTGACGTTGGTGTTGCGACTCCGATAGCATATGAAACCTGAATTTCACAATAATCAGCTAATCCAGCTGCAACTATATTTTTAGCTACATACCTAGCTGCATATGCGGCAGACCTATCAACCTTAGACGGATCTTTGCCTGAAAAAGCGCCTCCTCCATGTCTTGCCATTCCGCCATACGTGTCCACAATAATTTTTCTACCTGTTAAACCACAATCTCCCACTGGACCCCCAATAACAAATTTCCCAGTTGGATTTATGTAAATATTTGTTGAATCTAGGATCCATTCCTCAGGCACTATTGGCTTAATTATTTTGCTCATTACCTCTGACTTAATTTCTTCCTGAGAAATATCTTCATCATGCTGAGTAGACAGAACTATTGCGGAAAGACCTTTGATGGTTTTACCATTATCTTCATAAATTACACTTACCTGACTTTTAGCATCTGGTCTTAACCACTCAAGCTCACCACTTTTCATAACGTCAGCTTGTTTTTTCACTAATCTATGTGATAAGTCAATTGGCAAAGGCATTAAAGAATCTGTTTCTTTACAAGCATAACCAAACATCAACCCTTGATCGCCAGCACCCTGTTCTAGATCTTCTCCCTCACCCTCATTAACACCCTGCGCAATATCAGGTGACTGCTGAAAAACTAAATTTGTAAATTCACATGTATCACCATTAAAACCTAGTTCGTCATTGTTATAACCAATATCATTGATTGTTTTTCTTACAATTGGTTCAAGATCAGGGTTGCCCGAAGAGGTAATTTCTCCAGCAATATAAACCATATTATTCTTAATCATAGTTTCGCAGGCAACTCTGCTATTTGGATCCTCTGCCAAGTATGCATCTAAGATTGCATCAGATACCTGATCGCAGACTTTATCTGGATGTCCTCCAGAAACGGATTCAGATGTAAATATATAGCTCATAATTTTTCTCCTTAGTTGATTGTTTGGACCTCATCAAATATTTTTGTTAAAAGTGATGATTTGTTAAGAGTATAAAAATGAAAGTTATTTATACCCATGTTTTGAAGGCTTTCAATTTGTTTTATACAAATATCAATCGCTGCTATTTCATTTTGTTTTGCATCACTTGAGAACTGTTTAATAATATCTTTTGGGATATTTATGCCGCATCTATTAGCCATATTGCATAGGCTATTAATATCATAGATAGGCATAATTCCAGCAGTTAGCTCATTTTGAATTTTTTCTTTGGATATTTGAGAAATTAGCTTTTGGTAATCCGGCATTGAGAAGCAAAATTGAGTTATACAGTGATGTGAACCCGCCGCAGTTTTTTCTTTAAGTAACTTTAGGTCAAAATCAAAGCCTTTTGAATCTGGATGTGGTTCGGGATATGCAGACACAAAAACTTCTAAATCATTTTCACACAAAAATTTAACAAAGTCTGAGGTGTGATAAAAGCCATCTGGATGAGCCTGAAATTTCCCCTCTGGACTGTCTCCCCTTAGGGCAACAATTTTTTGAACACCAAGTGACTTAAATTCATCAATAATTCTTTTGAGATCAGATTTGCTTTTTCCAACTAGGGTTAAATGAGCAATAACCTCTACGTTAGTTTCCCTTTTAAACTCTTTAATGAGCCCGCTACTTTTTTCTTGGGAACTTCCCATTGCCCCATAAGTTATAGATATAAATCTTGGCTTATATTCACTTATAAGCGCAAACTCATTTACAACTTTTTTATAGTCTAAATCCTTGGGAGGATAAAATTCATATGAAATTTTCATTATTCACCTAATTTAGGTGTCCCATTTAGCAGTTTAAGTATGCAAGCAGGAACAAATCACTTAACACGATGGCAATATTAGTTGTTTTATAAAATAAACACAAATTTATCTATAAATTTTTTACACTGCATATTATGATTAACATGCCCAAATAACTTTCGAAAACATGCACAAAGATCTTGCAAACGCTATTAGGTTTTTATCCATAGATGCGGTCCAGGCCGCCAAATCTGGTCATCCTGGAATGCCAATGGGCATGGCAGACATAGCGGTGGCGCTTTGGAAATATAATTTAAAACATAACCCTGAAAATCCACATTGGTTCAATCGAGATAGGTTTGTTTTATCAAATGGTCATGGGTCAATGTTGTTATACAGCTTGCTTTATCTAACTGGCTATAATCTGAGCATTGAAGACATAAGAAATTTTAGACAAATAGGCTCCAAAACTCCTGGTCATCCAGAATTAGATCTTGATATAGGCGTCGAGACAACAACCGGCCCTTTGGGACAAGGCATTGGAAATGCAGTAGGGATGGCTCTAGCTGAGAAGATGTTGGCAAGCAAATTTAATCAATTAGATGGACTGCAACCCATCGATCACTACACATATACCTTTCTTGGTGATGGTTGTTTAATGGAGGGAGTTTCTCATGAGGTTTGTTCTTTTGCAGGCACCCATGGACTAGGCAAATTGATTTGTTTTTATGATCAAAATGGGATCTCAATTGATGGAGAGATAACTAATTGGTTTACAGATAATACTGTTCAAAGATTTAAAAGCTATGACTGGCAGGTGCTAGAAGTAGATGGCCACGATGTAGATCAAATCTTAGAGGCTATAAAAACTGCTCAAGAGGAATCAAGCCGACCAACCTTAATTTGTTGCAAGACTGAAATTGGATTTGGGTCACCAAATAAAGCAGGAACATCTGGAGTGCATGGTTCTCCATTAGGTGATGAGGAGATTACAAAAACAAGGAATCAGCTGGAGTGGGAGCATAGCCCCTTTAATATTCCTGAGAACATCAAATCTGAATGGGATGCAAAAGAAGCTGGCTCTAAAGTTAATTCTGATTGGGATAGGCTTATGGATGAGTACTCTAAAAAGCACCCAGCGCTTTTTGGTGAACTAGAACGAATAATTAACAATGATTTGCCCAGAGACTTTGAAGAAAATTATGAAGATTTTCTTAGAGAACTAGTCGCGGCTGATCAAAAAGAGATGGCAACTCGGAAAGCTTCAGAGGTTTGCTTGGACTTTTTTTGCAATCAACTTCCTGAGCTAATTGGCGGATCAGCTGATCTGACCGGATCAAATAACACTTTTTCTTCAGCTAGCTCTGAACTGCTCCCTGATAACCCGCAAGGAAATCATATTTTTTATGGAGTGAGAGAGTTTGGAATGACAACCATGATGAATGGGATGCTTTTACATGGTGGAATAAAACCCTATGGCGGAACATTTTTAGTATTCATGGATTACGCTCGAAATGCTGTTAGATTAGCTGCGCTCATGGAGATACCAAATATTTTCGTCTATACCCATGATTCTATTGGGCTGGGGGAAGATGGCCCAACTCACCAACCAATTGAACATCTTGTTACTCTCAGGGCAACCCCAAATCTAAATAATTGGAGACCAGCTGATCTCATTGAGACTGCTGTGGGGTGGAAAGAGGCAATAACTTCGGCAAAAACTCCTCATAGCCTTATTTTATCAAGACAAAACTTACCAAATATTCAACGGACAAAAGAGCAGGTTGATCAGATAGAAAATGGTGGCTATCTCCTTTCTCATGAGGATAATGCTGACATTACGTTAATAGCATCTGGCAGTGAGGTTAAATTAATTGTTGCCGCTGCCCAATCAATCAAAAAAGAAGGGTTTAAGGTAAATGTTGTATCCATGCCGTGCCTTGATAAGTTTTATCAACAGGATAAGGCATATAGAGATAGCGTTGTTGACCCCATGGTACCGAAGCTTATTGTTGAAGCTCTTCATCCGGATTCTTGGCATAGTTTGGTTAATCTTGCTGATACTATTATTGGCATGAATACCTTCGGTGAAAGCGCTCCAGCAAGTGAGCTGATGGTAAAGTTTGGTTTTACAGAAAACAACATAATCACCCAAGCACAAAAATTACTTTCTAAATGAGGAAATTGGGTGATACAGATGTCTTTAATAAGACAGTTGCTCTAAGAGTAGATTTAAATGTTCCTGTGAAAGATGGCAAGGTCCTTGACGATACTAGAATTCTTGCAATCACTCAAACCCTCAACTACCTTAAACAACAAAAATCAAAAACAGTTTTAATTTCACATTTTGGCAGGCCTGAGCCTGGAATTCATGATGAAAAACTTTCATTGTTTCCTGTAGCTAAAAGACTTGAAGAAATTTTTAATACACAGGTCCCATTATTTAAAACCTTGAAAGATGTCAATTTTGATAATGATATTTCTTTGATTGAAAATGTTCGGTTTTTGTCAGGCGAGGTAGATAATGATTCTGATCTTTCCAGTCAGCTTTCTGATTTAGCTGATGTATACATTTTTGACGCTTTTGGAACATCTCATCGTTCTCATGCTTCAACTTTTGGTGCAATAAACTCATCTGATGCTTCATGTGCTGGACTGTTATTAGAAGAGGAGACAAATGCCTTAATAAAAGCAATGAACTCCAAAGAAACGCCAACCTTATCTATAGTTGGAGGCTCAAAAGTGTCTTCAAAATTAGAGGTCATTAAAAGCCTGTTACATGTCTCCAATGAAGTGTTGACTGGAGGCGGCATTACAAATACTTTTTTAAAAGCGAGCGGAAATAATGTTGGAACCTCACTTTATGAGGACTCTATGATGGAGCATGCCAAGGATTTGCTTGCAACTAAAAAAATATTATTGCCGGAAGAAGTGGTGGTAAGTAAAAGTATTGAATCAAGCGAATCAAGAGTCTGTAGTATTGATGCTGTTCAAGATGATGAGATGATACTTGATCAAATTCTAAGCCCAAAAGCCTCCGAAAAAATTTCGAAGGCAAAAAAAATTATTTGGAATGGACCTGTTGGTGTATTTGAGAAAAAGCTTTTCTCACAGGGCACTCAAGAACTTGCCGAGGCAATTGCATCTTCAAATGCTTATAGTTTGGCAGGAGGGGGAGAAACTCTTCTAGCCATTAAAATGTTTACAGACAAAAGTCATATTTCATATTGCTCAACTGGCGGCGGCGCTTTTCTTGAATTCATGGAGGGAAAAGCGCTACCATCATTATCTGCTTTAGGTTTTAAATTTTGAATAGGAGAGAACCATGTCATTAAATACACTAGAAGAAATAGCTAATTATATTGTTTCAGATGGGAAGGGAATTCTTGCGGCTGATGAGAGTAATCCAACTTGCGGTAAGCGCTTTGATTCTATAGGCGTTGAATCTACTGAAATTAATAGACGTAATTATAGAGAAATGCTTTTTAGAGCCAGTGGGATGCAAGATAACATTGGCGGAGTAATCTTATTTGATGAAACAATCAGACAGAGCGCTGAAGATGGAACGTCGTTAGTTGAATTAATTAAAAACCAAGGAGCCTTGCCAGGTATTAAGGTTGACAAGGGTCTAGCACCATTAGAATCTTCTCCCGAGGAAACTGTTACCCAAGGACTTGATGGGCTTGATGAGAGATGTAAAGACTATGTTTCGCTAGGAGCAAAATTTACCAAGTGGCGAGCAGTTATTAAAATATCTGATAGCTTGCCAACAGATGAGTGCATTGAAGCAAACATGCAAGCATTAGCAAAATACGCGAAGATTGTTCAAAGCAATAATATGGTTCCTATGGTGGAGCCAGAAGTTTTAATGGATGGAAGTCATACAATTGATCAGTGCTACGAGGCAACTAGCAAATCTTTAAGATCACTTTTTCAATGTTTAAATAAAGAAGGTGTAAATATTGCTGGCACTATCTTAAAACCAAATATGGTGACCTCTGGATCAACTGCAGAGAATCAAGCATCAGTGCAAGAAGTAGCCGAGATGACTGTTAAATGCCTTAATGAAAATGTTCCTTCAGATCTTCCAGGCATAACTTTTCTTTCAGGCGGTCAATCTGATATTGATGCAACTGCTCACTTGGATGCAATGAATAAGATTGGTGGTTTTCCATGGAAGTTAAGCTTCTCTTATGGGAGAGCTTTACAACAACCATCTCTAAAAGCTTGGCTTGGTAAGGAAGAAAATATTCCTCTAGCTCAAGATGCTCTTTCGCATAGAGCTTTAATGAACAAGCTTGCCGCAAATGGCGCTTGGAATGCTAGCTTAGAAAACTAAACTTCATTCTTTTGCAAACCTTAGTTCAGCGTGTATCATCTGCAAAGATACATATTGACTCCAAGATTTATTCTTCAATCAATAGGGGAATCTTGGCCTATGTCTGCTTTGAAAAAGATGACAACGAAGAGGTTATAGAAAAATTTATACATAAAATTATAAATTTTTATTTTTTCAAAGGAGATAGAGGCGTAATGTCTGCAAGTTTAAAGGAGATAAAGGGAGAATTGATGATTGTCAGTCAATTTACTTTGTCTGCTGTAACGAATAAGGGTAACAAACCGAGTTTTCATAAGTCAGCAGGCACTGAGAAAGCTAAAAATTTGTATGACTTATTGATTAAAAGGCTCAACAAATATCCAATACATTTTCAATCAGGGGTGTTTGGTTCTGATATGGATATTCATTCTGTAAATGCTGGACCTGTAACTTTTTCCTTTAAGATATAAATTTATGAGCAATCAATTAGACAGTTTTGCAAAGGAAGTTGATGCTTGGATTGAAGAAAATTGTCCTCAATCAATGAAAACATCAATGCCTGTTTCTGAACAGGTTTGGGCCTCCTCTGAGATTAAATTTCCTACTTCCGATTCTAAGAGCTGGTTTGAAGCAATGGTATCTAAAGGATGGTGCACACCAGAATGGCCGGTTGAATATGGAGGTGGAGGTTTATCTTTTGAAGAAGCAAAAATTTTACGAAGTCGCTTAAAGTTTTTTGGATGTAGACCAGCTCAAATAAATTTTGGCATTTCGATGCTAGGACCTGTAATTTTAGAATTTGGAACTAATGATCAAAAAAAAGAATTTTTACCAAAAATTTCAAGAGGAGAGATTTGGTGGTGTCAGGGATTTTCTGAACCAGGAGCTGGATCAGATTTAGCTAATATCTCTACCTCCGCAAAACTTACGGGCAATGAGTACATAATAAACGGATCAAAAATTTGGACATCTGAAGCCAATAAGGCTGACTGGATGTATTGCTTGGTTAGAACTGCTAAAACAGAAAAGAAGCAAGCTGGCATATCTTTTATTCTATTAAACTTGAAGCAACCTAATATTGAAATTAAACCAATTAAACTTTTGAGCGGTCAATCTCCTTTTTGCCAAGTTTTTTTTGATGACGTTGTTGCTAAGGGGTCTCATAGAATTGCTAATGAAAATGAAGGCTGGAAGGTTGCAAAAAGACTCCTTGAATTTGAGAGAACCATGATGGCAGACCTTGGGAGTGAGGGAGCGGTTGATATTGAGCCGATTAAAACCTTTAAAAATACAGATGCCTTAAATGCACCTGGGCAAAAAAAACTTCATAAGAAAATAATTAAGCATGAACTGCGAAATCATCTTATTGATTTAACAATGGCAAGAACTGGCATTGAATCAAAGAGTGGTTTTTCACCAGCAGCACTTACATTGAAATACATCAGTACAGAGGAAACTCAGACAAGGTGGGAACTTAATGTAGCAAGTCTTGGCGCTGGCGGGCTGGAGATCGTTGAAAAAAGGCATGGGCAAAAACAGGAAATTGCTAAATCCTTTTTCTACTCTAAGGCTTATACTATTGCTGGAGGAAGCTCTGAAGTTCAACTAAACATAATTGCAAAACATATACTAGGACTGCCATCATGACAATCAAAAAAATATCAGTATTTTGTGGTGCCCATCTTGGGAAATCACCAGATTATAAAATTGCTGCGCAGCAAATAGGAAAAGCGATGGCTGAAAAAGGCCTAGAAGTAATCTTTGGTGGAGGCAATGTGGGTTTGATGAAAGTTGTTGCAGATACTGCCATTGAGAATGGCGGAAAAGCTACTGGCATTACATTAAAGTCACTGCATGAATTTGAACTTACAAACCCGAATATTAATGAAACTATAATTACACATTCTCTTTTTGAAAGAAAAGAAATATTTTTAGACATGAGTGATGCTTTTATTGTGTTGCCTGGAGGTGTTGGCTCTATGGATGAGCTTCTTGAGGTTATGGTCAGCAATCAACTGGGAGGTATCAATAAGCCTGTTGGCTTGTTAAATATTAATGGCTACTATGATGGTTTTCTGAGCTGGTTACAGCATTCCGTTGATGAGGAGTTTGTTTCCCTCGAGAATCAAAACCAAGTTCTTGTTCATAATGATCCAAAAGAATTGTTAAAAATGGTTCTATCAGCCGAAATGCCCTCTTCAGATACCTGGATAGATAGGCTTAATGTTGATTTTAGCAAGATACCAAAAGATTAATTTTTTCTATCTTTTGATATAAAAAGACCTATCTCAAATAGAAGCCACATTGGTAATGCTAAGAATAATTGAGAAAAAATATCTGGTGGCGTCAAAAACATTCCAATAATAAAAAAACTAATAATTAAATATGGCCTCAATGTTTTGATACGATCTTTGGATACCAATCCAGTGGTGATCACCAAGAAGGTTGCTACAGGAATCTCAAAAGCAAAGCCAAAAGCAAAAAAAAGTTTTAATACAAAGTCTAGATACTTATTTATGTCAGTCATCACTTGGATTGAGTCTGGAGCTGAGGACATGAAGAAACTTAGGATGATAGGACTTACAACGAAATAAGCAAATGCAATTCCTGTGTAAAAAAGCACAATTGAAGACAGGATTAGAGGGCCTACAAACGCCCTTTCTTTTTTATATAAACCAGGGGAAATAAAACCCCATAGCTCTAAAAAAAAATATGGTACCGATATGATCAAGGCTGAATAAATTGTAACCCTCAACGGCGCTAAAAATGGAGAGGCTACTTCCGTTGCAATCATGCTGCTGCCAGCAGGCATCAACTCCATTAATGGTGCCGAGATAAAAGAATAAATGAGGTTTGTAAATGGCAAACAGCATATTAAGATTAATCCTGCAAATAAAAACATTCTAATTATTCTTGCGCGTAATTCTTTTAAATGCTCTATGAATGTCATGTCATTTGGATCGGTCATCTTCTTCCTTTTTAAACTCTTCCATTTTTAGCTCATTAAAAATATCTTGCTTCAAATCTTCAGCACCAATATCTCTTTCAATGGACGATCTAAATTCAAAAAATTTGTTCTGGAATCTGGTAAAGGTTTTTATTATAGATTTTATGAATCCTGGAAGCTGATCGGGGCCAATAACCAATATCCCAACCAGCAGGATAATTAGAATTTCAAGAAATCCAATCTGTAACAATTTTTATTGATCGTCTGATTTAGACTCACTATCTTTAGTTGAGTCATCATCTTTGATAGCTTTTTTAAAACCTTTAAGGCCTTCTCCTAGATCTGAACCCATTGTTCTAATCTTTTTGCCGCCAAATAAAATTAGTATAACCACCAGTATGATTAATATTTGCCAAAAACTTATTCCACCTATTCCCATAATTAACTCCTGGTACCTACGTCAACATTGTCCCCATTAGAATCATAATAATACCTATTAGTGTAAGTATAGTTAGATTTTGCCATTTTCGCTGGTTTTGCAAACTTGCTTCAAGACTTTTAATCAGATCAGTATTTTTTACTCCATCGTTTGCAATGAATTTTATGTTATCAAGCAAGTTAAAAATTTCACCCGGCAACGAAGTAGCCTTATCTAGAATTTCATAATGATTTTCCTCTAGAAACTCTTTGAGCTTAAGCGGACTGAATTGCTTGTCAATCCACTGATCAAGGTAGGGTTCTGCAAGACCCCAGAAATCAAGATCTGCATATATCTCTCTTCCCATGCCCTCTATGTGTATAAGTGTCTTTTGCAATAGTATTAAAGATGGCTGAACCGATAAACCGAATTGCCTGGTTGAATCAAACAAATAAAGCAATAGATTTCCAAATTCAATTTCTGATAGCGGCTTTTCAAAAATGGGTTCACAAGTGGCTCTTAAGGTTTGCTCTAAATCTGCTTTATTAGTTTGACTCGAAACCCAACCAGCACCAATGAATAACTCAGATAGTTTGTAATAATCTTGTTTTAATGTAGCTTGCAACATTCTTGCTAAATTGTATTGATCGTCTCTGCTTAAAGACCCAACTATGGCGCAATCAATTGCTATATAGCTTGGCTTAGTTACATTAATCTTGCTGACAAAAATATTTCCTGGATGCATATCAGCATGAAAAAAATTATCTCTAAATACCTGATCTAAAAATATCTTTACTCCATTTTCAGCAAGAGTTTTTCTATCTATGCCAAGCTCATCCATTGCATGGATATCTGTGCATGCTATGCCATCAATTTCTTCAAGCGTCAAAACATTAACTGCGGTGTGATCCCAAAACACTTTTGGTATAAATAACAGATTTGAATCTGAAAAGTTCTTCTTGGTTACAGTAGTATTTGCTGCCTCGACTTTTAAATCTAGTTCCTTATAGATTGTTTTTTCATAGTCACTAATCACGTCCTTTAATTTGAGCCTATCGCTTTCTTTGTAAAAGAGGTTGATTAAGAAGCCCCCAGCCTTCATTACTCTAACATTCCTTCTAACTTGTTTATGAATTCCAGGCCTCAAGACTTTAATTACAACTTTTTCAGATGTGCTTTTTAGTTTTGCTCTGTGAACTTGAGCCAGTGATGCAGCCGCCAATGGCGCATCTTCAAATTCATCAAAAACATCATCGATTTTAATTTGAAGGCTCTCTTCAATTATTTCTTTAGCTTGCTTGGTTGAGAACGGAGTGCATTGATCGGTTAAGCCCTTAAGGTGAGAGGCTATATCAATGGATATTGCGTCAGTTCTTGTTGAAAGCAGCTGACCAAATTTTATGAACATAGGGCCCAAGCTTTCTAAAAAATTTCTAATTCTTAAACCATGAGGAATTTTTCTGTTAATGATAAAAAAGGGGTTCAATAAACCCAATGCTTTGATAGCAATAGAGCCACTGCTATCGATGGGTATGTTTACAATTCCATACCTAAAGGCCTGAAAGAGAATTTTCAAGCAATCCAGAACTGAAAAAAGAATATTCATTAATTTATTAAAACATGCTCAAGTCTATCAAGCCTTATTGAAATATCCCTAAAAGACCTTAGAAGTCTATTCACTTCACTTTGCTGCAATGGTGATTCTTCTTGCTTTTGTTGGTTTGCCATAATTTTTCTTAGCATTAACGCTGGGATATCTCCGAAATATTTATAGACTAAAAGCTCTAAATCAATATCAATACTTGCTAAAGCACCTAACAGTATTACCGCGCTTTCTACATCCCCTGAAATAGATTTTGTTGGAATCTGTTTATTGTTTAACGCATTCAAGGCTGTAAAAATATTGAGTTGAAGTGAGAAGTTTGGATTTGGGTGTTTAATGAAGCTAAAGTTTTGAGAGTCATTATTTAATGAAATTGAAAATTTTGAAACAGAGTCAATCTCAACATTAAAATCAAGCGGGTACAGATTCTTAATTTTGATCAAAAATCCAGGAGATAAAGACTCTATTTCTCTCAAAAATTTATCTAAAGATATGCGCATTTTTTATTTCGCCTTATGAATTGCAACAACTCCATTTACAAGATTGTAGAACCTACATTCACTGAAGCCTGATTCGAGAACCATATCCTTTAATGTTTCTTGATCAGGATGCATTCTTATCGACTCAGCAAGGTATTGATAGCTTTCAGAATCATTAGCTAAAAGCTTGCCCAATTTAGGAATGACATTAAATGAGTACCAATCATAAATCTTAGAAAAAAATGAATTTGTAGGTTTTGAAAATTCTAAAACTAATAACACACCATCTGGTTTCAAGACTCGGTTCATTTCCTCAAGCCCTATCCGCTTGTCAGTAAAATTACGAAGCCCAAACCCAACGGTGACTAGATCGAAAGTTTTATCTTGATAAGGGAGGCTTTCACCAGAGGCTAGAGCAAAATTGCAATTTTGAAAGAAGTTTTCGTTTATCGCACGTTCTTTGCCTAGCGCAAGCATTGATTCATTAATATCCGTTACATGCATTGAGACTGACTTAAATTCTTTGTTAATTAATTTTGGAATATCAGCCGTTCCGCTTGCAATATCAAGAACCACAGAGCCTTCGCTTAACTCAGATAGCTCAATAAGAATTTTTTTCCATAGTCTGTGCATGCCAAAAGACATGACGTCGTTCATCAGATCGTATTCTTCAGCAACAGAATGAAAGACTTCTCGAACATGTTCGGATTTCTTATCGGCATCAACTTCTTTAAAGCCAAAATGTGTTTTTTCATTCATTTAGTTCTCTATTGCTTAAAAAGATAAAATTATTGTATCTACTTTCTTCAATATCGCCATTCTTTAGCGCGGAAGTTACTGCGCATCCTTCATCAGCTTGATGAGAGCAATTAGGAAAAGCGCAGTTTATAGAATAATTAATGATTTCAGGAAACCCTAAAATGATTTCCTCTAGTTTTAAGTGATTAATATCAATATCTCTAACCCCTGGGGAGTCAATAATTTTCATTTCGTTTACGTGATAAAGACTAGAAACAGAGGTGGTATGAACACCTTGATTATTAGAAAGTGCTTTTGATAATATCTCTTTTCCTGTAATGGCTGAAGTCAAAGTAGATTTTCCGGAGCCAGAGTTACCAACGAATATCGTGGTTCTTTTTGAAAGATATTTTTTTAGCTTATCCACATTTGTAAATAATTTTGCAGAAATTTCAAAAGTCTTAATTCCAATGCGTTCATAGGTTTGTTGATCTTCTTGGAATTCGCTATTTTGCAATAGATCTATTTTGTTAAAAATTATGAAGGGCTCTATTGAGGCAACTTTTGATATCGTTATCCATTTATCAATAAACTCAAGATTTGTTTTAGGGCTTTTGGTAACCAAAATACCAATGTGTGAAATATTTGCAGCTATTGGTTTTTTAACTTTTTCCTTTGATTTATAAAGAACGGTCACTCTTTCTAATCGTTTGATAACCAAACCTTCGGAGCTACTATCTACAGAAGATAACTCTATTTCAACTAGATCGCCGACAACAAGATTAATTCTTCCTTGAATTTTGCATTTGTGTTCTTTGCCCTCAGACATTACACAGCATGAGTTAGAGTAGAACTCAACTATTTGACCGGTTTGAACTTTTAACATCTTGGGCTCAAAATACACTATAGTTAAAATTTAACAACATATATGTCTACTCAAAAATCTAATCAAAATCTAATCTGGGTTGATCTTGAGATGACTGGACTAGATCCAGACAAAGAGAGAATTATAGAAATCGCTACTATTATCACAGATAGTAATCTTACCATTGTTGCAGAAGGACCAAATTTAGTTATCAACCAGCCAAAAGAACTTATCGAAAATATGGATGAATGGAATACTAAACAGCACGGTAACTCCGGCTTAACACAATCAGTCCTTCAGAGTAGTATTTCAGAGCAAGCAGCAGAGATAGAAACCTTAGAATTTATTTCAAAATATGTAGGAAACAAAGTATCTCCAATGTGTGGGAATACTGTTTCTCATGATAGAAGATTCCTTGCAAAATATATGCCTGACCTAGAATCATATTTTCATTATCGTCATGTCGATGTTTCTTCAGTAAAAGAGCTTATTTCAAGATGGATGAACGACGCTCAGACATATGAAAAAAAGGGCTCACATAGAGCCAAAGATGACATTAAAGAATCTATTAATGAGCTAAAGCTATATAAGCAAATGCTATTTGATTGAGCTAGGCTTTATTTTTTCTAGCTCAAGGCCTTCTCTATAAATCACAAAAGATTGAGATGAGCTAATTTCAGCATTAATGTTATTTAACTCTTTTATGTAATTAAAAGAGGCAATGATTTTATCTTCTAAGCAATCAAGAAATAGATACCCCCTATTAGATGGGTCCATCCACTGAAGCTCTTTATTAATTTTCACAATGCTGTCAACGAACTTATCTTCATCCAAATTTAATACATCTGTTATACCAGGCGAAGTCACAGAGGGAGTTCCCAATTCAATGCCTACTTTTCCACCTGACTGATTTTCAAGTTCAGAAACCCAACTATTATGGGTATCTCCAGCAAGACTAATGAATTCCTTTTTAGCGCTTTTCATTAATTGATAAAGGTTATTTCTTGCTGCAGGATATCCATCCCATGCATCAAGATTGGAAGGAATGCCCAAGCCTAAAAATTTTAAATACGGCTTGAGAAAATCTGGAATTTCCTCTGTTTTGAGCATTTTGCTTAGATCAGGAAACTTTAATTTTGCCATCAGGACCTGTTGGCCAAAAATAGTCCAAGGAGCATCTGACTTTAAAACACTATTTTCAATCCAAGAAAGTTGTTCTGCACCCAGAAGCTCTCTATTTTCTGAATTTAGATCGTTATAGAACTTTGCTTGATTAAATCCGGATTTACTAAAGTAATCCTTTGGTTGTATTTGTTTATCCCTTCCATATTGCCGAGTATCCAACATGATTAAATGTATAAGTTTGCCAATCTTAAATTCTCTAAAGATTCTTCTTTTATTCTGCTGCTCCCTGATTGGCATCCATTCATAGTAAGCCTTAATGGCAGCCGATCTCCTAGAGAAGAAATCACCTTCAGATCCATCTTCCGAATGATTTTCTGCTCCTCTCTTCCAGGCATCATTTGAAAACTCATGATCATCCCAGACAGCAATTAATGGTGCATGTTTATGTAGAGCCTTGGAGCCTTGATCAAGCTTATACTGAGCATGCCTTTGCCTGTAATCTGAAAGGGTAATCATTTCATGTGCAGGGTTTGGAGTTCTTCCTAGCTTTTTTGCATTATCTGTAGCATACCCACCCATAGGATACTCATATAAGTAATCACCCAAATGCAGCCACAAGTCTAAATCTTTTTTTTCAGCCGCTGCCTGGTAGGCATTAAAGTAGCCTGCTGGAAAGTTACTGCAGCTAAAAACCCCAATTTTTGCTGAAAGCGTATCTTTAGAAAATGTTTTTGATTTGCCTATTGCTGAAATGGAACTTCCAGCTTTGAACCGATAGAAAAATCCCTTATCACTATCGCAATACTGCTTTGCTAAAAAATCATATTTTATGGTGTAGTCTGACAAGGAAGAGGTTTGCAATTTCTTTGAGTAAACAATCTTAGAAAAATTTTCATTTTCTGAGATTTCAAGGATAGCCTCCAATGGCCCTGCTTTTTGTGGTGTTACCCTGGTCCATAGAATTACCCTATCCTCAAGAGGATCCCCGCTAGCAACACCGTGGTTAAAAGAATAGGTATTTTTTGAACAACTTGAACTTATGGAGGCTGAAAGTCCTATGGCACCAATGGAAGTAACTTTAATAGCTTGCCTTCTTTTCATAAGGAAAGCTTAACAGTCAATTGCTTAAATACTAAGCAAAAAACACTCAAATCTTTTTGAATTAGTCTTGTTTATTTGCAGGCTGAATATTTATAGGTAAAGGTGAGACCTGGCTTTTATTTTGTTTGATCTTTGCCTCTCCAGACTCAATCACTTCATCTATCCTAATGACCGAATTAATGGGGATATATGATCTTTCAACCGATTTAAACTCTTTCTCTAATTTTTCAGATGATGGATCAACTACTAGCTGTTTATTTTGATTAAATATATACTCTTCGACCTCTATGAAACCGTACATGTCACTTTGATAAATTTGTTTTGCAAAAATCTCGTAGATTTCTCCAAGCTGCATAAAAATTATTTTATATGTAGTTTTCTTCTTCATAATTAGATATATGGGTACAAAACTTTATATTAAAACCTATGGTTGTCAAATGAACGAGTATGACAGCCAAAAAACATTAGAAATACTAAAAAAAGACTCAACGATTGAGGAGACAAATAATCCAAATGATGCTGATATTATTTTGCTTAACACTTGTTCCATTAGAGAAAAAGCCGAGGAAAAGGTCTATTCAGAATTGGGCAGGCTTAACAAATTAAAGAAAACCAACCCAAATTTAAAAATTGGAGTCGGGGGCTGCGTAGCTACTCAAGAAGGTAAAAATATATACAAGCGCGCACCTTTTGTGGACTTAATTTTTGGGCCACAAACCATACATAAAGTACCCTCTTTAATTAAGGAAGAGAATAAAATTCAAGCTGTTGACGTATCTTTCCCAATCGAAGAGAAATTTGATTCATTGCCAGAACCAGACGCTACTGGAGTGTCTAGCTTTGTATCTATTATGGAGGGATGCTCAAAATATTGTTCCTTTTGCGTTGTTCCATACACCAGAGGAGATGAAGTAAGCAGAAAGCCTGAACAAATATTTGATGAGGTAGCAAGATTGGTTGAGCAAGGAGTTTCAGAAATTGTTTTTGTCGGACAGAACGTTAATGCATATAAGTACACATTGAATGGAAGAGTGCTAGGATTATCAGACTTGATTGAGGTATGTGGAAGCATTGATGGCGTTGAAAGAATTAGATACACAACCTCTCATCCATTAGAGATGACCGATGATTTAATAGATGCCTATGGGCATGTCCCTCAATTAGTTAGTCATTTACATCTCCCCGTGCAGTCAGGCTCAAATGAAATTCTTGCAAAGATGAAAAGAAATTATTCCAGAGAAGATTATATTGAAATAATAAAAAGGCTTCTTAAAGTGAGGCCAAATATTAAAATCTCATCTGATTTCATAGTAGGATTTCCCAATGAAACGGACTTTGACTTTCAACAGACCATGGACTTAATTGAAGAAATAAAGTTTGATGCATCATTTAGTTTTATCTATTCTCCAAGACCCGGAACTCCAGCTTCACAGCTTGAAGATACTGTTCAGCTAGAGACAAAAAAGGAGCGTTTATATATCCTGCAGAATCGTATTGATGATCTTCAATTACACTACAGCAATAATTTAGTTGGCACCATTCAAAGATGCTTAGTTACCGGCGTCTCAAAAAAAGATATTAACCAATTGCAGGCAAGAACTGAGTGCAACAGAGTTGTGAATTTTGACTTCCAAAACATCAACATTCTAGGTAAATTAGTAGATATTGATATTACTAAAGCATACCAGCGTTCATTGGCAGGCAAGATTTTAAGCCCTGAAGGGGTTTCTTAAAGCTTAATGGCAGAAATTAATCAATCTCTTACTCAGCTGAAGCTTGAGCCAGCAAACACCAAAAATTTAAAATCTTTTGTTGGAGAGCTAAATGGCAATATTAAGATTCTTGAAAAAGGATTTGGTGTCAAAATTTTTCAAAACGGAAATAAGGTAAGTATTTCTGGTGATGAGGAAAATATTAAAAAGGCTTCAAATGCAATTCAAGATTTATATGCTACAACGACTCGAGGAGTGGAACTATCCAAGGAAACAATTCAAATGGCTATAAACAATAATGAAGACATTAATCCTGCTCCAATTTCATCAAGTGGGAGCGAACATACAATCAAGACACCAAAAAGAATAATTAAGCCAAGAGGTAGAAATCAAAATGATTATTTAGGAAAAATGAAAAATTTTGAGGTTAACTTTGGAGTTGGCCCGGCTGGAACTGGAAAAACATACTTGGCTGTTGCAAAAGCAGTTGAGATGCTAGTTCAAGAAGAGGTAAAAAAAATAATATTAATACGACCAGCGGTTGAGGCTGGCGAGAAGCTTGGCTTTCTCCCAGGAGATTTATCACAAAAAGTTGATCCTTATCTTCGACCGCTATATGACGCTTTATATGAAATGCTTGGTTTTGAGCAGGTTGTCCGTTTGCTAGAAAAAGAAATCCTTGAAGTTGCGCCTCTTGCATATTTGAGAGGAAGAACTCTTAACAATGCTTTTATTATTATGGATGAAAGTCAGAATACCACAGTTGATCAGATGAAAATGTTTTTAACCAGGATGGGTTTCGGATCATACGCAGTAATTAATGGCGATATGACGCAGATTGATTTGCCTAAAAATATTGAGTCTGGTCTTTCTCACGCTTTGAAGGTCTTGGATAAAATTGAAGATATCGGCTTTACAATTTTTAATTCTAAAGACGTTGTTAGGCATCCTTTAGTAAGAAAAATTGTTGATGCATACGATCAATTTAATGGTTAAAAAAATTGAGTCTTAATATCATAGCTCATGAATTTGAGGAGCTTTCCGGTGATTTAGAATCAAAATTACATTTACTCACAGAACATATTCTGCTTGATCAAAATCAAGTTGAAATGCAGGTAAACCTTAAGCTTATTTCAAGCAACGAAATGATAAAACTGAATGGCAACTTTAGACATAAAGAATTGGATACTAATGTCCTGTCTTTTCCTGTGGGTGAAGATATTCAAAGTATTACAGGAGAGCTTGGTGATATTGCAATGAGTTTTGCATATATACAAAGTGAGTCACAGAGCTTGAATAGAGACATAGAGGATCATATGATGCATCTATTAGCTCATGGAATACTTCATTTATTTGGTTTTGATCATACAGAAGAAAAAGATGCCAATATAATGGAAGCAAAAGAGATCAAATACTTAGAGTTTTTTAACATTGCTAATCCCTATTTAATATGACAAATCAAGATACAGAAAAAGATCAACCTCCGTCGAGTCTCTTAAATAAAATTAAACGCTTTTTTACCATAAAGCCGTCAAGCTTAGATGATGTGTCTGTATTGCTAGAAGATGCCCTTAGCGCAAGGTTAATAGATAAAGAAGCACAGTTTATTGCTGAACGAGCAATAAGATTGGGAGATACGACTGTAAAGGCGATAATGGTCCCAAGAGTTGAAATGGTAACACTTGCTCCGGATGAAGACCCTATGAGCATGATTAATAGAATAATTGACTCAGGCCATTCAAGATATCCCGTTCTCGGACCAGCTAAAAATGAGGTTCAAGGCATTTTGCTTGCCAAAGACCTACTCCCAATAATCAACAAGGACTTAGAAGACCTCAGCCTAAATGATTTAATAAGAGACATTAAAGTTGTCCCTGAGTCAAAAAAAGCAGATTCGCTGCTTGAAGAGTTCAAAAAAGACCGATCACATATGGCCATTGTTATGGATGAATATGGGACTATATCGGGATTAGTAACAATTGAAGATATTTTAGAAGAGCTTGTAGGTGAAATTGAAGATGAGCATGATTTTGATGATGAAGATCTTATTCAAGTCAGTGAGCACGAATACATTGCTGATGCTACTTTAGAGTTATCAGAATTTGAAAATAAATTTAATAAAAAATTCAATGGAATGGATGCTGAAACATTGGCTGGTTTATTTATTAATAAATTAGGATTTTTACCCAAGGTCGGGGATAAGATTGAACTAGATGACATGATTCTAGCAGTTACAGCTGCGGACAAAAGAAAAATAAAAAAAATTGGCATTACAATTAAAACAAATTTATAAATCTCCGCTTGCATCTTACATATTCCTTGGTCTAGTTGGCGGTCTATCAACTTTAGCTTTTAGTCCATTTAATATTAAGCTGATTATCCCATTCACCCTAGCAACTTTAATTTACTCAACAGTTGATTCAAGAAATATTATTGATGCCTGCAAGCGTACCTTTTCATGGGGACTAGGGTACTGGATGTGTGGTACTGGATGGTTAATAGTAAGTATTCACTACTATGGAAACACTAATATTATAATATCAAGCATTATTATATTATTAATGGGAATGCTTCTATCGGCAGTATTTATTACCCCTTTTGCATTGGTGCGATTTATACAATTCAACCAAAATATTTTTTTCAAAAGCTTGGCTATTGCAAGCATATTAATTATTTTAGAATTCTCTAGATTTTTATTATTAGGTGGCTTTCCCTGGTTGTTACCAGGCTTGGTATTTATCGACACTCTTGGCCAAACTACGATACCAATATTTGGAGTTTATGGAGCTTCGTACATAATTTATTTTTTCTCATCATTGATTGCATTTTCTGTCTTAGAAAAGAGAAAGAACTTTTTATTTTTAGGAGTATCATTTTTATTAATTTTTATCCCATATCAAACCAATCAAAAATACGAATCTTACCAAGGATTAAACCTGTCTATTATTCAACCATCTTTGGACCCTTTTAAAAAATATACGGCAGGATCTGATGTAGCCATAGAAGATACATTGTTGGACCTGACAAATAAGAGCAACGATGCAGATTTAATAATTTGGCCCGAATCACCCCTTCCATATTTAAACTCAGATCCTAGAATGACTCGGCTCATTTCGAAGCTAGGTGAAGACCAAACAATTCTCTCTGGTTCTTGGCAATACCGAAACAATAAGCTGCATAATTCAATGACCATTTTAGGGAGTGACCAAACCTATTTGAAGAGACATCTTGTACCTTTTGGTGAATATGTACCTTTTGAGGGTATATTAAGAGGCTTAATAGAATTTTTTGATATGCCTATGTCTTCTTTGAGTGCAGGTAGTGCAAATCAGGACTTGCTGCAATTAAGAAACTTCAAGTTTTTAGGATTGATATGTTTTGATATTGCCTTTCCTTTGAGCTATCTAAAAGAAGTAAGAAAATCTGATTTTATAGTTAATATTAGCAATGATACTTGGTTTGGAAGTTCATATGGACCTTATCAGCACCTCCAAATAGTAAGAGCAAGGGCATTGGAGGCCAATAAATGGATAGCAAGAGGCACCTCTGATGGAATATCAACAATAGTCGATAATAATGGAACTATTGTTTCTATATTAGAAAAGGGTACCAGAGGCTCATTGGTAGGGAGCATCCAGAAAACATCAAAAACAAGCTTCTTTTATACATTTGGCTACCTTATTTCTCCCATTTTATCTATTATTATGTTGATGACTATTCTTATATTAAAATTAAGGAAATGAAATTTTTTACGTTAATCTTGTTGTTGATATTACCATTGTCAGCAAGCGCTAACTTCTCAATTGAGATCAGTATCAAAGAGCAAAGGTTATATTTAATTAAAAATAATAACATTATTAGAAGCTATTCTGTATCTAGTTCAGCATATGGCGAGGGGCAAATAGAGAATTCACTGAAAACCCCTCTAGGAAAACATGAGGTTAAAACTAAAATTGGAACAAAAGTTCCTAAATATGAATTTTTTGTAAGTCGTCAGCATATACCACAGGAAGTAAAAATCATTCATGAAGACATTGATTCACCTGATGACTTTATTACAACACGCATTATGTGGCTTACAGGCCTAACTGAAGGCTTTAATAGGGGGGGTAATGTTGATTCATTCAATAGATTTATTTATATTCACGGCACGCATGAAGAAGGCCTCATAGGCAAAAAAGCATCACATGGATGCATCAGGATGCTAAATCAAGATGTTTTAGAGCTTTTCGAGATAATTCCAGCCAAAACGCCCGTAAATATCTATTGATAAGCCTTTTCAGCCTATACACCACCCATATTGTCGGTTTTAAAGCTTAATAGCTTTGCTCGGTCCTCAATTAATGGAGCTTCACCAAATTTTCCAGACTCTTCTGCAAGTTTCTTCAGTAATGGAGCTGGTTTCCAGAAATTTTCATCCAAGCTTGAAAAATCATTTATCTTACTCACAACCTCTGACAGACCTTGTTGGTTTGCATAGAACATAGGCCCACCTCTCCATATAGGGAATCCATAACCATTAATATAGACTATGTCCATATCACCAGCTCTTTGAGCAACGCCTTCTTCTAAGATACGAGCGCCTTCATTTACGAGAGCAAAGATACATCTATCTATAATCTCTTGATCGGAGATTTCTCTTCTTTCAATATTATTTTGGTCAGCTATTTCTTTGTATAGTGCTTCATTCTCTGGAGCAGGATTTGGAGCCCTTGAACCTTCTGAATAATTATAAAAACCTTTTGAAGTTTTTTGACCAAACCTATCTTGTTCACATAGTGCATCAGAAATTTTATTTGCTAATGGAGTTTCTACTTCAGCTAATTTACGAGCTCTCCATCCAAGGTCTAGACCAACTAAGTCCATCATTCTAAATGGACCCATACTCATCCCAAAAGACTCTAATGCGCTATCAACTTGATTTGGTAACGCACCCTCAAGCAACAACATATTTGCTTGATATGTGTATCCAGCAAGCATTCTGTTCCCTATAAAGCCTGGAGCATTTAAAGAGACAACAGCAGCTTTACCCATCTTCTTGCCTAAAGACATTACTGTGGCCATTGTTTCGTCTGAGGATTCTCTACCCCTAACAACTTCAAGCAGTCGCATAACATTTGCTGGACTAAAAAAGTGAGTGCCCACTACCTTTCCAGGCCTTGTTGTTGATGATGCTATTGCATCAATATCTAAACCAGAGGTATTAGATGCAAGGATGGCATGTTCTTTAGTAACTGAGTCTAAACTCTTAAAAATCTCTTGTTTTAAATCAAGGTTTTCATAGACCGCTTCAACTGCAATATCAACATCAGATAAATCATCATATGTCAGTGTTGGAGTTATTAAACCCATAACCATGTCTTTTTGTTCTTGAGACATTCTTCCTCTTTCTACCATCATTTGGTAATTTTTTTCAATTACTCCCATCCCCCTTTCAAGATTTTTTTCATCCTGATCAAGAACTAAAACAGGTATACCAGCATTTGCAAAATTCATTGCAATTCCCCCGCCCATTGTTCCTGAGCCTACAACACCAGCAGATCCTATTGGAAGGAGAGGCGTTTCCTTTGGGATATCAGAAATTTTCGAAGCAGCACGCTCACCGAAGAAGATATGAATCATAGCTTCTCTTTGAGGATTCATTAAACATTCTAAAAAATATTCTGATTCTTTTTTCATGCCAGCATCAAAATCATCTTCATTAATTGCAGCTTCTACGCAAGCAATAATTTGACCAGGAGCAAATTGGCCTCTTCTAGTTTTCGCTGCCAACGCTTTGGCTTCTGCAAGAACATTTTCATCTCCTCTAGCTTCAAGGACTTTTTCATTTTTATCTCTTACTTTTGGATGATCATTAGACCCAATTTTTTCTTGAAGAAAGGCAATAGCATCGTCCATAAATGAATTTTCTGAAATTGCATCTATCACACCCTGTTGCAAAGCCTTTTTAGCAGAAATAGGCGTTCCGGCAATCATCATTTTAAGGGCTTGAGATGGTCCGATTAATCTAGGAAGCCTTTGTGTGCCGCCTGCACCAGGTAGTAAGCCTAAATTGACCTCTGGAAGGCCAACTATAGCTTTATTTGTCCCAATTCTATAGTTACATACCAATGCTGTTTCCAGCCCGCCGCCCAAAGCTGTGCCATTAATAGCAGCTAAAACGGGCTTTTTACTGAATTCTATCTCTTTAAGCGTGGTATGAAGGTCAGGTCCATCAGACTTTTGGCCAAACTCAGAAATATCTGCTCCGGCAATAAACGATCTTCCAGCCCCAGTAAGAATAATTCCCTCGATTGAATCATCTTCATTTGCTTTTGCAATATATTCTGCTAAACCGGCTCTAACGCCGCTACTAAGTGGGTTAACGGGTGGATTATCTACCTCTAAAATAGCAATATTCCCATTTACAGTGTAATTAACCTTGCCCTTTAACTCGTTTGTCATAATTATCTCTGGATTAAAAAATTAATCTGAAATTATATATATTTTTAGAGGTTTGGGCTCAAATATGTTAATTCTTATCCAATTACTTATAAAAATAATATTTAGTTATATTCTTAAATAATTGAAATTTATTTATCATTTATATTGATAAATGATTATAAATATATATAATGATATTTACCAACGCTTCTCTCCCCCTATGATTTGTTGGTAATTCTCTGGAATTATGGAGGGCTCCGGCCCTCCACCTCTTTACAAAAGGTTTATTATGAATGCAAAGTTAGTTGAAAAATTCGAATTAGTTACACTTGTTTCGATCTTTATATCTTCTGTTTACGCTATTTCTCCATTAGTGTAATATTTAAAGGATGAAGAATCTTTTTATCCTTACATTATTAACTTTATCGTCTGCTTCATTTGCATGCTCTGACCTGCTTAACAGCAATTTAAGAGTGTTAGATTCAGATGATGAAAAAAATCTCTGTGAATACTCAGGAAATGTCGTACTAGTTGTCAATGTTGCTAGCAGGTGTGGATACACTCCTCAGTATGCAGCTTTACAAAGAATTTATTCTAAATATAAAGACGATGGTTTCGTCGTCATAGGTATCCCATCAAGAGATTTTAAGCAAGAATTTTCTGAGGAAGCAAAAGTTGCTGAGTTCTGCAGCACTGAATATGGAGTCGATTTTCCAATGTTTGCAACCGCCAAAGTCAAGGGTAAAAATGCCCACCCTTTTTATAAAAAACTTATTGCCGCATCAGGCAAAGAGCCGAGATGGAATTTTGCAAAATATTTAATTGGTAGAGATGGCGAAGTTATCGATCATTACAAGTCTAGAGTAACACCAGAATCTGAAAAGTTAGTCTCTGCTATAACCGCAGTACTTTAGTCTTTTCCTACAATAACTTTTTGTGGTTTGCAATTTGCAAATAATCCATTATCTAAAACCCCAGGAATTAAATTGATTCTTTTCTCTAAATCTAATGGGTTTTCAATGGTTAGATCTTTAACATCCAAAATCTGGTTACCTTGATCAGTTACGAAGTTTTTTCTTAGTTCAGGCGACCCTCCAATCTTAACAATCTCACGAGCAACATAGCTTCTGCTTTTAATTATCACCTCGACTGGAAGAGGGAAGTTGCCCAATAAATTAACAAGTTTTGACTCATCAACGATACAAACGAATTCATTTGAGGCTGATGCAACAATCTTTTCTCTTGTATGTGCTCCGCCTCCACCTTTAATCAGATTATGAGAAGTATCCACCTCATCAGCACCATCTACATATATAAGAATTTCATTTACATCATTTAATTCATATACCTCGATGTCATGACTTTCCAATAATTTTGTAGAAGCATCTGAGCTAGATACTGCACCTTTAAATAAATGTCTAATTTTTGCAAGCTCATTAATAAAGAAATTAACCGTTGATCCTGTGCCAACGCCAATAATTGAATCTATTCTAATTTTTGGCTTAATGTATTCTATAGCTTCAATTGAAGCATTTAATTTTGATTTGCTCATTATGGGTATAATACTTAAATTATTATGCGACTTAAAATAAAAAAATCAGGCTCATATAAATTTTCAAAAAAATATTTAGATTTGATTGCCGAATCTAAAGTATATGATGTTGCTGACCAAACACCCATAACTTTTGCCGGAAATTTATCAAGCAAATTGAGAAATGAAGTTTATTTGAAGCGTGAGGACATGCAGCCTATTTTTTCCTTTAAGATCAGAGGGGCATATAACAAAATTGCGAATTTAAGTAAGCAGCAGCAAAAAAGGGGAGTTATGACTGCTTCAGCAGGCAACCATGCTCAAGGCGTTGCTAATGCCTGCAAAAAGCTAAAAGTCCCTTGTTTCATAGTAATGCCAGTAACGACTCCTGAAATAAAGGTTAAGTCCGTTAAAAGATTTGGCTCTAAGGTTTTATTGCATGGAGATAACTTTGATCAAGCCTCAAAAAAAGCAATTCAAATGGCGAAGGAACAAAAACTTGAATTCATTGAAGCATTTGATGACCCATTAACAATAGCAGGGCAGGGCACTGTTGGAAAAGAAATTTTGGACCTAGATAAAAACCTAGACGTTATTTTTGTTCCAGTTGGTGGTGGCGGACTTTTGGCGGGTATTGGTGCGTGGGCTGCTCAAACTCAAACAAAGACTAAAATTTATGGTGTTGAGGTTGAGGACTCGGCTTGTCTGTTTGAAGCGGTGAAGGCTGACAAAAGAGTTAGGTTGCGAGAAGTAGGGTTGTTTGCAGATGGGGTTGCAGTAGAGCGTATTGGTAAGCATAACTTTGACGTCATTAGAGAATGTGTTGATGGGGTAATAACAGTGAGCATTGATGAGTTATGTGCTGCAGTAAAAGATATTTTTGAAGATACAAGAGTTCTTTCTGAGCCAGCTGGAGCTCTTGCCTTGGCTGGTCTTAAAAAATATGCATCCAAAATTTCAGATAAACGCTTATTAGCTATCAGCAGTGGCGCAAATGTTAATTTTGAAAGACTTAGCTATATTGTTGAAAGATCAGAGGTTGGAGAAAATAGAGAAAAACTTTTGAGCATTAAAATCCCAGAAAAACCTGGTAGCTTTTTAAAGCTTTGCAAGGTTTTTGGCCGATCTCAAATTACGGAGTTTAACTATAGATTTGCAAACAAAATAGATGCGCATGTTCTTGTAGGAATTAAAACTGAAAACGAAGATGCATTTAAAAAAATTAAAAGCAAGCTTGCAATGAGTAAGTTTAAATTTAATGACTTAACAAAAAATCAAATTTCTAATGACCATCTTAGACATATGGTAGGAGGGCACAAGAGCGTTATTTCTGAAAGAGACTCAGAGAGACTATATAGATGCCAATTTCCAGTGAGACCAGGTGCTTTAATGGGATTCTTAAAGGATTTCGGCTCTAAGTGGAATATTTCATTATTTCATTACAGAAATCTTGGAGCTGCATTTGCCAATGTATTGATTGGAATTGAGGATAAAAGTAAGTCAAAGAATGCTTTAGAGAAGCATCTTAAATCTTTGGACTACAGCTTCGTCGAAGAAACAGACAATACAGCATACAAGGAGTTTTTAAGATAATGATACGAGAATTTGAAATTTTTATCCCAGATGAAAAAATTGAACTTTTAAATCAAAAGATTGATTTAACTAGATGGCCTGATGAAATTAATGATGAAAGGTGGACTTTAGGTACAAAAAAATCATATTTACAAGAAGCAGTTCAAAATTGGAGAAATAGTTTTGACTGGAGGAAGCATGAAGCTAAGCTCAATGAAGCTGGCAGTTATAAATTTAAAACTGAATCAGGGCTTGAACTCCACTACTTGCACAAAAAATCAGGCTCTAAAAATGCAATTCCACTATTACTGACACATGGTTGGCCTGGAAGCGTGCAGGAATTTCTTAAGATTATACCTTTATTAATGAATGGAAAGGATGGAATAGAATTCGATATAGTCTGCCCAGCCATTCCAGGATATGGATTTTCAGATAAACCAAGCGAGCAAGGAATGAATGCTCAAGAGGTTGCCAAACTTGAAAATGAACTAATGCTCGCTTTGGGATACAAAAAATACATTGCCCAAGGGGGTGATTGGGGTTCAATGATAACTAAATGGATAGCAGAACTATTTCCAGAAAACTGTATAGGCATCCATTTAAACTTAGTCATAGCCTTTCCACCAGATGGAAAAGATCCAATGGAGGGAGTTTCAGCCGAAGAAGCTGAGGGAATGAAAAATATAGAAAAATATCAAGCAACAGGATATGGATATTTTGCAATTCAAAGCACTAAGCCTCAAACAGTTGGTTATGGCTTAAATGATTCTCCTGTTGGTCTGGCTGCCTGGATTATTGAGAAATTTCATGGCTGGACAAAAGATAGCACAGACAAACTGGTTGTTTCGCTGGATGAGATTCTAGCCATTGTATCTCTGTACTGGTATACAGAATCCATCACATCCTCGGCAAGATTCTATTATGAGAATGGCCCATTGGGATTTACATTTAATCCAGTATCCCAGCCAATGGCCGGAGCTATTTTTAAAAATGAAATTGCAAGACCGCCAAGAGTTTGGGCGGAAAAAATCTATAATATTGTCCAATGGAATCAATATTCAGGCGGGCACTTTGCTGCATTAGAGAACCCAGAAATCCTCTCAGATGATATTTTTAGCTTTGTTGCAAAATTAGAAATTTAAAAAATAAATTCTCCTATCAAGAAAATTTTTTACTTTGTTGTTCGGAAAAAACAATATCTAGTTTTATATCATGCGATTCATTGATAGAGTCATCGATAAATTGAAAATCATAAATTAAGCCAATCAGCAGAGGTCTATTATTTTTCTCCATGACAGATTCCAAAAATCTGTCATAGTAACCCCCACCATATCCAAGCCTATAGCCATTTATGTCCACACCAACTGTTGGAATAACAATGATCTCATGATCAATTGGGTTTACTTTATCCCCGTCTGATGGCTCGAAGATATCATATTTATTTTTTCTGAGTTTCTTAAAATCTTTGGGAGCAATTAAACTTATTGAATGATTTGGCTCAACCTTTGGAAAGGTTGTTAAGAGATTTTTTTTCAATCTTATGTTTGTAAGGGTTGCTAGATCGACCTCATTATTTACAGAAAAGTAACTTCCTAGAGTTGTGATAGCGCTCAAGTTCAATCCTAAATCAGCATTTCTAAGAATTGTTTTTGAGAGGTTTGAGACTTCGGATAACCCTAAAGTATTTCTTTTTTGGAGGATAGATTGTCTATATGTCGTTTTCACATTTGTGTTAACTAAAAACCAATTCACCGCTACTCATCGTTACCTGAACCGAAAGCTCAGGTGGTGAAGCTCATACTGCATCAGGCTTCCCTCAATGGTAATGCACAA
>Ga0222719_10000345_pt1 | contig 46835 bp, 48 predicted proteins | sample C33_34DmetaG_FD_165039 | JGI IMG/M metagenome (GOLD analysis project Ga0222719, IMG submission 165039) | Estuarine water microbial communities from San Francisco Bay, California, United States - C33_34D | ecosystem: Environmental > Aquatic > Marine > Unclassified | place: USA: California...
GCTGTCTCTCAAGAAGATTATAGACAACCTATGAATGAAATGGGTGAAGTCGGTCAAGCTGCTATGGCTAATATCAGAACTCCAAAGACGAAGAAACATACTTTTGTTGAAGACCATAAAGATCCAAAATCTATACCAATTGTATTAGAAATCGCACAAGATGAATTTCATAGCATTGGAAAATGTGGTCGCCAATGGGATAAATCGAAAATAGTTGAAATCATTAAGAAATGTTCAAATGATACTTGGGTTATGATCAAAGACATGAAAATAAATAAAGTTGTTTGTCCTGAGAAAGATGCATCTTATGATAAGCTCATTACCTCGTTTATCAAGGCATCTATTTTACGGAAAAAATACACTTGGGCGATGAGCTATAAAACGAATATAGACGCTTGTCAAATTTATCTTGATAATCGAAAACATCGTATTATAGTAAGCATATACTATGGAAGCAAGATTTCATTATGAAAAAAACTTGTATTGGTAACTAACATTTAACATAGCGTAGTCATCAAGGAACAAATTCACATGCAAATATGTTCATAACACACTTACACATTTCGATTCGTAGTTATTCTTAGACATTTATATGGACATTTGGTAAGATAGCGCAGTCTTTATAGTCCAATTACTAAGAAAGAAACAAATTGCATTAAGGTAGCTAAACAAGATATTCCATACATTTCTTTTTACTAGGTTGAATTTCACACACATTTTTATTATAGCAGTTAGTACATCTACACACTTCAGATAAGATATCTAGACATCTATTTTTATCATGTTTGAAATTATTTTCGATGAAGAACTTCAAACATTCTAGATCTCCTAAAGCACACGAAACTTCACAAGGACCATCGCCATAATATTCCTTTATCTGTAATAATTCTTTTTGGTCACGGGCGTATTTACTATTAATTTGAACCAATTCATTATGATCACATTTTGGAATATTCTCTGAATATAAATATTGAACCATATGAATACCACTCTTCACAGCCATGTTATAATAATCACCACTTAGGTTAGCAGTATCATAATGGCGTTTAGAATGTATATATTTGACCATCTCAATGCTTTTCGAGTCAATTGCTGCGAACAAACATTTACTGTTTATTTCATAGTCTTTACAATACTTCTCATACTGCTCAATGTTACATGATTTGATTAATTCACATTGAATGTTTTCTGTTATCTTAAAACCATGTTGATAGAGCATTTGGAAGGCATCCCACCATTTGTTGCGTATTAAATGTTCTAATGGCGCATTTTGATTATATTCATCTGGCATCGGTGCACGAATTTGAAACAAGTATTTGATAATATAAATGTTCTTGTGTTTCGATTGACAAGCCGCTTGCCATATATCTGAATGAATTGGACAATTATTTTCATGACAATACACTACTACTGGTAAATATCCCGATCCTGCCGCGTTAGAGAATACTTCGCTGTTTAATTTACCTCCATATTCATGAAAATATTTTAGAATGTGTAAATGTCCGCCTAATGCTGCTCCAGCACATACAACACTTTTAAATTCATCGTATTGATCGAAATATCCCGTTTCTAATAAATACTTGAGAATGGTAAAATGACCATTCATGGCAGTAACATACCAAGTGTCAGTGCAAGCATTAGGGCATCCAATACTATCCAAGTATTTGACAATCTCTAAATGTCCTGAAACACATGCTCGATAATACACTAGGTATGTAAGTACAGCCATCTTGTTTTCATAATAATCTTTGACACAATCCAAATGTCCTTTGTAAGCAGCATCGTTTATATCGCAACAACACTCCATCCTATCAATTTATTTTTCTTGGAATTGAAAAGAAAAACTACTTTGATTCAATTTTTATTTCAAGAAGATCCACATCTCTCTAAAGCAATCTCATAATACTCCTTATTCAATTCGAATCCTAAACACCTTCTCTTAGTATTCTTACAAGCGAGCGCTGTTGTACCACTCCCTACAAATGGATCTACCACTAAAGCACCCTCTTTACTAAACAATCGAACCAAGTGTTCCATGAGTGTAACAGGTTTCACTGTAATATGTGTATTTGATTCACCCTTTTCTTTTTTACTCGGCTTCCCCACTAAGAAGTTCTTGTCATAAGTCTCATTGTACTCTTCGGTAGTGATAATGTTTGCTGGAATATGGTCTTGGTGGACACCCACTTTTTGTGAAAAATCCAACAGTCCTGTTTTGTACTGGAGTTCATTCTTAATGAATGTCAATTTACCAATAGGCTTCATGGCTACACAAATGGGCTCGAAACAGGATCGTATCTGTGGTGTCTTAAAATCCTTGTACTCTTCCTTCAACCTGATCTTGTCCTCCTCGGTCAAATCTTTCATTTTGTCAATGATATGAAGCATAGACATTCCTTTCGGCATGGTTTGAGTGTATGTCCAATTGATCATGTCTCTTATCTCGAACCCCGCAATCTCATTACTCATCGCAATCGCATGGTACAACCTTGGGGATGAAAAGGATAAGAAGTACCCTCCAGGCTTCAACTTCTGAAACAACAAGCGAGACAACTCCAAATAGTAATCATACAACACCTTGACCTGCTTCTTGTCAAACTTCATCCCTTTCGGTAAATGCTTAATATGACTATTCTTCTCATCCTCTTGTATCTTCTGAGCAGACCATTTGTCATCGAGTTTGTCAATGAAATAAGGAGGATCTGTAATCACACAATCAATCGTATTGTCCTCTAACTTCTCTAACTCTTTCATACAATCATTGTTCACTATGGAAACCATCTTAAGTTAATAGATTACTAATCTTATTTCTTTGTGATAGTTGAAGAGAATCAATTTTTAAACAATAATACACCGTCTCTTCTTAAGTAAAAAATAGAACCAATCAATTTGGTTTTACATATATAAAAATGAATTTATTTACCTAACCCTAACATATTACCTTACCAATACACATACAACCTTAGAATAGAAGATGTGAATCATAAATGAACTTACAAAGTAGCCCCATCATCGCCATACGACCATTCAGAAGTTCAAGATTTGTGGTGAAGGGAGCCTCTTCCAGCACTTCTAGGTTACGAGTTTTCAAAGTCGCGAAACTAATGACACCAACCATCACCATGAGATATGGCCATGTCATTTGAACTTGGTCAATATAGTTCATTCCTGTAACATACTCAAAGCCACTTCCTGAAAGAAACCCAAGCATCGCCAAGCGACCATTCAGCTTCTCAGCAGTTTGTGCCATATTCTTTGTTGGCATCACATCATTAAGATTAGAGGAATATACGGTTTTCGCGACTTGGCTCTTAGGTCGTACAGAGGCTTGGCTCTTAGGTCGTACATGAATCTTTCCACGACTACCACTTCGAGTCGAAATAGTCTTTTGGAAGAGAGAACCACGGAGTACAATTGCGTTGATGGAAAGCATGATGTAAAACAAGAATCTATCTGGATATAATGTAATAGATGAATGGTTTTAAATAAGTTCAACATCATTTGCTGGTAAGTGTGAGTGTGAATTACAATAAGTAATTCCATCCAATCAAATAGGACCAGTAAATATCGCTGAAATTATGATTGTACTTCAAATGAACCAACATCGAAACCATCAATGATAAAATGATTCTATTGTTCATGATATTGGATGAATCCATATTATTGATATGAATGGTATAAAGAAGATGATGTAAATACAAAGTGTATAAAAACACTAATGAATGATAAGATAATGTAAACACATTCATTTTACAATTGAATCTAAAAGTGCTTTAAATCATTATGTTATTGTCAAAGAAGAAGCCCATGAAACACTATGATGTAAGTCATTGTTTTTCGGGTCTTGTTGTATGGGAATATAGTAATTGAATTCTTCTAGATATTTATTCACGAAAAAGGTTGCCTTAATGTCCTTTTCTTTCCATTCGATATCGGTATCCTTGATTCCAATGATACGAACTTTGTCTACCAATGTTATGATGTCTCCATGGGTAAAGGGTAGATTGAGACGATTGGTGATGTCTTTGATTTGGGAAGGTCCATATAATTCATATTTGAGGGTTAAGTGGGAAAAGATGCTCCAGCATTGGACATGTTCACAATATTTGATCATTTCAGAGATTGATTTGCAAATAGTTCTACAGTCTCGAATACACAAGATGACATGGTCGAACTGTTTGATATGTGTATAGACATCCCAAAAATTAGTACACAAAGAAACACTAGAAGATGTACTTTCAGACAATTCTTTTGCTGATGAATCTTTTTGATAAGTTTGAATCACATGTAAAGGGATGTTTTTGTTTTTGAAAATATGAATGATTAGTCGTAGTATCCGTTCACAACCAGAGTTTGACGATCCACATATAAGGATATTCATCATTATATTATAATCACAACATCAAAATATGAATCCCGCTATTTTACACATTTAATATTCTTCTTTATATCGGAATAAAAATGTCTATTATATTTATCTTCAGAGAAAATGAACTCCTTGATCGCTTCTTTTTGTAGTCTTCTTTCAAACTCTACAGAAGGAAAATGATCTTGGCTTCTTCTCCGTGGTTCAGATTCACCATTACAATAAGACATCAATGTTTCTATCTTTACTAATTCAACATATATTAACATCGACTCCTCATATGTAAAATATATTCTTTGTCTTTATCATCATCTACATCATCATGTATATTTATATTTGGATTGATCTCATCTTGAATTTCACATTCAATCCATTCACGACATTCTGGACATTTCCCACTACCATTCGAAACAGATGGAATGTACCAATTCATAATACAACCTTTATGGAATGTGTGTCCACAACCACACAATGTCATGAGATCATCACCCTCAGTGAAGTCTTCCATACACACACAACATGAAGCATCCACTGAGATCTGTTTCACATCACACTTAGGAACCATTCTTTGAAAGTATGAAAGAATGGGACGATGTTCTTCAGAGATCTCATCATATTTCATAAATTGTTCACAACTATGTATATGCTCCACTGAAGTTAAATACTTTACAGTTTCAGGACTAGTCTCTTTCAATTCATGGATGGGAATCAATAATGGCAAATTGTATGAAGGCTTAGGGACTTCATGTTCAGAAGAATCTTGGGAATCGATTGTTTCTTCCAAATCATCGACTACCATCCATTGAATTGCCAATGGATTTGGGTATGGAATGAAAGTGCTATTCATAATGGAATGAATGATTACCAATGGAGGATTCTCATATTCATTCAATCGCTTTCTCAAATGTAAACGACATGTGACCACCACATTTTCATGATTCTCATCACATAGCTCATATCTAGCAGCATAATTACAAGTTCGGTTTCCTTGAGATAATGGTGTGTTACATAGAATGTCTGTCATTGTCAACAATCTCAATAAAAAAGAAATTCGATTTAACTCAATTTTTTCCAATACATAAATAATTTATTTCTATATACGCCATAGTCTAGTTTTCAATCACTTTCAGAAACAATCTTACACTTGTGTAATTCTTCATATCGTCGCTTAAATGTTTCCTCATCCATTGGAAACACATTCTTACCCAACTTCTCATTCATTTCTTCCGCACCCTTGCGACAAGCTTCCTCTAAACTCAAAGATGGATCCTCTTTCATGATCTTCGCCATCTTATGGGATACCCCAAGACAATACTTATGTTCAACCACTCCTCGAAACATCTCTTTTACCATTTTACAATTATTGGATATTGCTTTATGGTATGAGGATTTAGACTTGTCATGACTTTGATTTTTTTTGCTATCTATTTGTTTGGTAACTCCTAGTTCTTTATTAAATACCTCATTCAAGTCATTACTTAGTAATCCATGATTATCAATAACATCTCGAATCACATTCAGCAACTTGTTGTATGTTTTTTCAATCTGGAAGGACCCCATCGTTTTGAATTGAACCTCCCTTACACACACCCTTTATTTCAATTTTTACTCCTCTAATTCATCTAATTCATTCAACACATTTCGAAGCTCCCTCCATACCGCCCATTCTTTCATATCACAAGACATGCTTTGAATATGATTAGGTCTTTTAGGTTTAAATACTTCAACAGCATCTCGTGTATGTGTTTTTAGTTCTTTGTACAGTACTTGTTTTCTCTTTTCATTTTTGTAGATTTGAATTGGATTGGGAAACCATTTGGTAGCTAGAATATGTTGCGGTGGCATTGTTGGTTCTTTATGTAGTCATTATTCATATTTATGGTTTGTTTTTAGATGGGTTCATTCTTTTATGAATTTGTCTTCTATGTATCCAAATATGATATATGCAATTAAATAACAAAAAGAAGTGATCAAACCATCCTTCAATGAAATACTGTAATTTTGTAGATACCTAGAGAGTAAATAACGAACCAGCATAAAGTTAAGAAACATGAGTGTGAAACCAATAATTCTATTACGCTTTTTCTTCGATATTTCCATATGTTTTTTATAAAGTATCTTGATATTTTAATTAAAGATAGTGTATGAATAAACCACTAAATCAAATCCCAAACCAACTATGACAATAATAACAACTATCACCTCTTCTCTACTATCGACTTCATATTCGGAGTCATTCTCCTCATCATTCTCTCCCTATCGCACTGTATTGCTTCCTAGTTTGAAGCTCAAAACCAATCACATTCAAAGATGTAAGATCGCTTCTCTAAAAAAATCCAAAGCCAACTCATCCAATCCATACAAACCCATCGAGTACATTCCAATGCAACCCTATGGCGATGATGCTACTGAAGGAGATCCACAACTAAAAAGAGATGGCTACAAGATCGTCCGAAATGTGTTCAAAGACAAGGAGCGTTTGAACTTCATTCATCGTTTAGCGGATGTTTATGACATGAATATGTTCGAGTTTGTAGATAAAGATGGATTGTTTAGGCACATTATTGAACCCTTGATGAAAGATGAGATGTTCATTAAAGAATATAGAAAAGTGTATGGTGGTCCGTTTCTATGGCAAAAGGCGACCATTCACCGCAAGAAAAAGAAGATCCAGAAACCGTTCATTGAAGAACATATCAACCAATTTGATAAAGAGTGTATGACTGCGGAACATATGGACATTACCGAAACTCCCAATAGTCCTCTCACTATCACCGCATACATTGCTGTTTCAGATCAAACAGCAGAAGATACATCAAAACTCCTTATTTATCCACAAAGTCATCTAGAAGATATCAAAATACCATTAGACAATTTTGATTATGTCAGCTCTCAACCATTCGCATACCATGAACACCTACCTTTGTTTTGTAAAATCAACTCGATTGTGGACTGTTATCCACAACTCGACTGGGTTCGTGAATGTTTGTATCATTTGATTGTGTTGGATCCTCCTGAACACAAAGTATTAAAATCCACCTTTCTACTCATGCTTTTCAATCCATCCATCTTCAACATCACACCAGTTCCTATCGAATTGCGGAAAGGGGATGTTTTGTTCTTCTTGTCTAATGTATTACATGGTTCCACCCCTCATCAAAATGAATTGACTTCAAGAGTGTCCCTAGCGGTTCGTGGTGGTTATCCTTATTATGAAGAGAGTTCACTCATTTCCGAATGTGTGAATGACATCTTTTATCAACGAGAACAAAAGCGACATAATCATTTCTTGTTTAGTGGGACACCAGATATGATCGCAGATATCCATGACAAACATAAGTATGAAGATATCATTTATGAAATTTGATGACCTCAAAAAATTGAAGAACCCTTTTCAAAGAGAACACACTCCTTAAAAGAAGTATTAAAATCTTTACAACATATTCGTTTCAGCATATTCGTTTCAACATATTCGTTTCAGCTTAATCAATGGTCTTCTTTGACATCTGTTTTGTACCATTCGCGTTCGGTGCCTTTCTCTGTTGTTTCGGAGGAGGTTGTAATGCGGTGGTTGGAACAGCAAAAATGTGTGCCAATTGTGCTGATAACAAAATATGTCATTGTGATGATTAAACAACCAATAGTATTTTAAACCATAGTATTCAATCCAGAAATATAATCTACTAATTTCTTATTACATTTCCATCCTAATGCTTTCAGTTTTTCATTGGTGATAAAGTATCGTTTATCATTGAATGGTCGATCATGTACAAAGCTCAGTCTCTTCTCCCACTCATCCTTGTACAGTCCATGTTTGTAATGATTGCAAATCAATTCTGCGACTTCAATCACACTCATTTCATTTTCATCATCACTTCCGATGTTGTAAATCTCACCAATAATTCCATTCTCAAGAATGATATCGACCGCACTACATACATCATCTACATGTATGAATGATCGTTTTGAATCTCCTTGACCATGAACTGTCATACATTTTCCTTCATCCAATAACTTGATGAATCGTGGTATGAGTTTCTCATGGTATTGATTTGGACCATACACATTATTACCACGAGTAATGATACAAGGTAATTTGAATGAATACATATAAGAATTCACAAGCATCTCTGCTCCAGCTTTCGTAGCACTATATGGATTGGTGGGACACAACAAAGACAGTTCATCAAATTTAGCTTCGTCAATCGATTCTCCATATACCTCATCTGTAGAGAAATGAATGAAACGCTCTAACTTACCATACACTCGAGCTGCTTCCAATAAACAATGAGTACCATACACATTATCCATGGTGTAGTCTAAAGCCTTGTCGAAAGAGCTGTCTACATGAGATTGTGCTGCGAAATGAATGAGATGGGTGATATTGTATTCATTGAGGAGTGTGAGCATTTTGTATTTATCACAAATGGTATGGTGAATCAATACATATCTTGAAGAATCCTCTCGTTCAAAAACATTGGTAATGTTCGCACAATAATCGAGTTTGTCCACATTCACAATGAATGCGTCTGGGTAAGTGGAATGGATATAATTAATGAAGTTCGAGCCAATGAAGCCACATCCACCAGTGATGAGGAAGTTTTTCATTGAAATACTTTATTTAAAATGTTTAAAAAATAGGATCTACTTAATAATAAATAAAAAACAATGTTTCTTTTGTATGGATCGAAAGGTTGGATTGGCTCTCAACTCCGTGATATTTTGATTAAAATGAATATACCATTCATAGAAGGAACAGCAAGATGTGATGATGTTCATGCTGTTGAAGATGAGATTAATCAAGTCCATCCATCACATATTATCGCGACCATTGGAAGAACTCATGGAAATGGCATCAATACGATTGATTGTTTAGAAGACAAAGATATGTTGAAGACGAACATCAGTGACAATCTCTTCTCCCCATTGGTGTTGGCTCATGTATGTAAGGAACGAAGTATTCATTTCACTTATTTAGGCACAGGATGTATCTTCAATAAGAATGAGAACACACATGAGTACAAATACACAGAAGAGGATGACCCAGACTTCTTTGGATCCTCATATTCGGTGGTAAAGGGATACACAGATCGTATGATGCGAATGATGTATGATGATAGTGCGTTGAATGTTCGTATTCGAATGCCTATTGTGGATGATTTGACATGTAAAAGGAATTTCTTGACGAAGATCTTGAGTTATATGAAGATCTGTTCGATACCAAATTCGATGACATATCTACCTGAACTCTTACCGATCATGGTGGATATGGTGATTAAAAAGAAAACAGGAACGATTAATTTGACAAACCCAGGAGTGATCTCCCATGATGAGATTCTAAACGCGTACAAAGAGAAGGTGGATCCTACCAAAACATGGGAGAACATGTCAATTGAGGAGCAGAATGGGATCTTGAAGAGCAAACGATCGAACAATTGGTTGGATACCACGAAGCTAGAGAGCCAATACAAGGTGAAGGGGATCAAGGAGGTGATCGAGGGGGTGTTTTAAAATAAATGTTAAGTATAATTATAACTATGAGTATTGATAAATCACCATTAGTAGCTCATATATTTGCTTGTAATGGATCAATAAACTGTGGAGATTATATGCTTGGTATTTCAACCAAGTTTAAATTTAACGAAATCATTAAAAAAACATGCACCTTTACAAATTTAGATTGTAGAAACAAATCTTTATTTACTCCAGAAAAGGTTAAAGATCTTAATAAATATGATTATATTGTTATTGGTGGAGGTGGATTGATACTGCCGGACACTTGTCCAAATTCCATTTCTGGTTGGCAATGGCTTATACATAAAAAGTCGATATCATTAATAAAGGTACCTATTTATGTGATAGGAATTGGTTTCAATCTATTTTTCAATCAAAAAATTACTATGCAAAATAGGAATGATAATAAAGAAAAACTAGAAATATTGAATATTTTTTCATCTAATATAACTCAATTAATTGAGCAAAGTACATATTTTTCATTGCGACACAATCAAGATGTTATAGAATGTAGAAAGTTTGTTCAAGATGAAAATCTTAAATCAAAAATAATATTTGATTTCTGCCCGGTTGTTTATTATGTTAAAGAGAAATGGAAACCCAGTTACATTTCAGACAACAAAAATTACATTGCTTTCGAGGTGAAAGAGGACCGACCATTCAGGAGATATTTCAAAATAACCAAAGATGACTTTTACAAACAATTGCTTGGTGTTATCGTTTATTTGAAAGAAAGAAATGAAAAAGTATGCTTTTTAAGTCACGATAATAGTCTTTCATTTTACAACTATTTAAAGAAAAATAACATACATATAGATCTTCTTAAAAATTCAACTGCAAATGAATCTCAAATTCAACAAAACTTCAATAAAATAAAGTGTATTATATGTACAGCTGGGCATTCACAAATGATTGCTCACTCGATGGGAATTAAAACCATAAGTATGGTTTCTCATCCTAAATTAAAATATTTTTGCGATGATGTCGGAGATACGAGGTATATAGAAATAAATAAAAAGACCTCTTTTGTTGAAGACTTAAAGACAATGATTTATTCTGAATGATTATTACTGATGTCTTTATCTAAATCATTGATATCAAATTTATGTGTTACATCTCTCTTTCCAATATAGACAGCTTCTATACATTCGGTGAATGGTTTTGGATGATTCATTGTAAAATCTTTCTTGTTTTTCCAAAATCCCTGAATATTTCTAAATCTCATATATCCTGATTGTATTTTTTTCATACCATTATTTCTTTCAAATAAATATTGTAATCCAGTATGTGAATATCGATATGTATCATAAGGAGACGCGTGATATCTCCAACTAAACGGAACAAAACACATGAACACCCCACCGTTTTTAATGAGTTTAAGTATGTTGTTGGTTGCGTCCCAAGGATTCAATATATGTTCAAATGTATCTTTAGTAATAATAATATCAAACTCTTTGTTAATATTCAAATTTGAATCCGTTATATCTCCTTGAATATAAGTTATACCTTCCGTATTTTTCTGAAGATTTAAATCTAAACAAAAATATTCTACATTACTCATTCTTGAAAATGTTTGACCAAACCCCCTACCGCCACCAATATCAAGCATTAAAATATTTTCATTTTTTGATTTACTTAACAAATATTCATGAATATAATGTTTTACAATTTTTTCAATATTACTGTGTTCATATTGTTTTAGATGTGGATTTGGTGTATTTGATATCATTTATAATATATAGATACTTTATGCTGATGTTATCTTAGCTGTTTATTTTGATTTGAATATATTCCCCTCCAAATTAAAATTAATAAACGGATTTAATGAAAGTACATTTATATTGTACAATTCTTTAAGTTTACGCTTTAGGTTTAGGGTCTGTTTTTCAACAATACCGTTACTAACCCATTGACTGTATTTTTCTTTACTATTCCAATGAGGATACTTAACTTTTCCTTGGTAACCATCAAAATTTACTTCACCGTTAATAGTACCACAATCATGACCACATAGAACTATATTTTTGGCTCCTAAATAAGCCGCAAAATGAATTCCAGATGTTATCGTTGACCAACTTACACATAGTTTTTCACTATTCTTTTCAATAATAATTTCTGGATCTGAACAGTTATTTTCATCGTGATCAAAATAAAAACAATTCTGAATTTTATGATCTTCCAAGAACTTCTTATTATTTGTATTTTTATTGCCGCAATTACCAGCAGATACAATTGTAATTACATTATCTAATTTTACAGATGAAGCATTTTTGAAATCATCCTTTCTAACAACAAAATTAGGAATAAATTTCTTATAACTTTGATTTATACCAATACATATCTTGTCGCTAAAAAATGAAGAATCAATATAATCTAAAGATTTTCCAGATCCGATTATATATATAGTTTCGCCAACAAAAATATTTTTGAATCTTCTTATACTTTTATCGCTATAATCATATTCTAATGTTTTTTTAATAATGGGATTCATCTTATTAAAGTGTGTCTCTTTATAAATTGTTAATAAAAATAGTTTTCTTCAATCATTGTATTCGCTTGTCTTGTTTATTCTGTCGTTCTATTGTTCCTTTCTCAAAATTATCAGTAAATATGTTATTTTTCCCAAAACCAAAACTAACTAATGTTCTTTTCGTATCTGTTTGTCTTTCCATACCTCTATGAGTAATTCTTTGATCAAATATTAATACATCTCCTAGTTCTAAATTGACACTTTGTTGTTTTTTAAAATCTACTTTACTCGTTCTATGACTACCTGGTACAAGTTTTGGACCAAGTTCCTTATTGGAATCTTGTAGATAAATTAGGACTTTGTATATTTCATGTTCTTCATTGTTTAGTTTACTCCAAATATTTACGGTTTCATACTTAGAATAAACTCCGTTTAGTTTATCTTTATGCCATCCAACAATTCTGTTTATTCCAATATCATTATGTTGACAATATCGATAATTATTTCCATCAAAAATTTCTGTAAGCACAGATTCTAATGCTCTACTGTCTTTTAGATTTGCAACGCAAACCAAATCTGGTATGTCAACAAAATTTGTTATTGATATTCCTTTATCACACAATAAGAGTTTAGAAGGATGATCGTTTATATATTTTAAAATTACATCTCTACAATGATACAGTTGTTCTTTTGAGAACATGTTTTTTATTACGATAAACCCATCTTTTTGGATCCTTTCTCGATACATTTAATATTATTCACATTTTCTATGAATATCTTCTATTTTATCAATATCTATAGTTTCGGTGTTATTCATTACATAAGGTAAAATATGTTGACCAGTAATACTATGATATTTCTTTATTGTTATTGGTTTCATTATATCAATATACCCATTATGTATATAAGTTTGGGGTAATTGTTGTCTCCCTATATTATATGGTTCATTTATATCAACACATTGTTTTACCAAAGGCATCAGAATATTATCCGCAATGTAATATGTTTTAAATGCCGATTTGTCCATTTCTATAACTGAACGAAGTGAGTCATATTTATCGTATTCATTGATAAATGCTTCAATAGCGGAATCAATATCAGATAATTTTCTTTCAGGAGAAGTTGGTCTTAATTGTACAATCAAATCGCACTTGTCATTTGTTTCTTCTAAATAGTCTAAAAAATGTTTTAAAAAATCAATATCATTTGAGTTATCGCTTGAAATATTTTCGGGTCTCAATATTGGAATTATAGATCCATATTTTGACGCAATATTTAGATATTCCTCTGAGTCAGTTGAAACAAATGTTTTATTTATATATTTAGAGTTGTTTGATTGTATTATACTGTGAGCAATAAGCGGGATATCCTTATACTTCATAATATTTTTATTCACTATGCCTTTTGATCCTTTTCTGGCTGGAACTATTGAATAAATAATCATTATCAATATAATTATATATTATCAATATTACTTTCTTAGGGTTTTCTTTTTAATATTTTCTCTCGGAAATAATATTCTGTCTTGAGGGGTATATTGTGTCGCCTTCTCTAAAATTAGAACATCTTCACAACATCGTTTCATTTGTTCAGGATTTAGCGAAGATTTTTGATCAGAACCCCATAAAGTTTGATCAATAGTAAAATGTTTTTCAATCCAAGAAACTCCATATAATGTTGTAGCTACAGATGTCAATGTTTCTAATTCATGGCCACTATAACCTATTTCTTTCTCAGGATATTCTTTCTTCAGGTGAAGAATATATTGTAAATTTAAGTCTTCAATTGGACACGGATAAGTAGAATTTGTATGCATTATTACATCTGGATTACAACATTTTACACAATTATTTATTTCTTCTTCTGTACTCATACCTGTGCTTATAATTAGCTTTTTGAAATTTCTTCTAGCATATGCACACAACTCTAAATCGGTAATTAAAGCACTTGGTATTTTTACTAACTCATTACTAATTTGTTTCATTACATCAACGCTCTTAAAGTCCCAAACTGATGCAAAAAACTGGATCCCATTTTCTAATGAAAAATTTTCAAGCTCCTTTACTTGTTCTAATGAAAATTCTATTTTTTTCTTATATTCAAGATATGTCATTTTTCCCCAAGGTGTATCTTTCAAAACCTGTTTTTGATGTTCCGGAACACAATCATCTGGATTTCTTTTTTGTATCTTAACATAATGACAACCACACTCTTTCGCTTTCACAATCATTTCTTTTGCAAGATCTATATTCCCATTGTGATTGATACCAATTTCTGCGATTATTCTACAATGATTCATGTTTATAAATTAAATATACATATTTATAATTGGTTTTTGTGCTCATTCTTTTAATTATGGGGATCCATGTTATTGACTATGTTCATATTAAATGAAATTCGCTTTACTCATTTGCAGTTACAATGTCGAAAAAAGACAACAAATGTATAGCGATGTGATTCATTGGTGGATGACCCATTCATCCTTCGACATATTCATTGTGGACTCATCGAACAACAAGTTCAGTGATGACATAGAATCTAAGTGTAAAGTGCTTCATTTCGATCAATCCATTCATACAAAATGTACTGGTTCATCTACTGTTTTGGAACTTCTTTCTTTAAATCAAGCATTCAATACATTCCAAGATGATTGGACAGAATATGATTATATAATCAAGTTAACTGGAAAATACACTCTACCTAAACTCCAAGAAGTTTTAAAAAAGAGTGTAGTCAATAAAAACAATCATTTGATATGTCAATCCAAAAAAAGTGCGAATATGCAACACACAGAGTTGGTCATCTTTCATTCACTTCATTTTAAAAGTATCCTTGAAAGAATGGGTAAGCTCTCTGGTCTTATGGAATCCATTATCTCTAAAGTCTCTAAACAAATCCCTTCCACGAACCTGCCTCGTTTAGACAACACATCAAAATACAAAAGAGGAGCTGGGGATATCATGCGTTATTTATAATCACACTCATCTTCTCTCAAACTTTCTTTGGGGTTCCAAGTTAAATTTTTTCATGACATTTTCATACATCATCTTATTATGAGGATCTTCTTTTTGTTTCTTATTGAACCCTTGCCAAAAGATCGTCTTGTTCGCACGAATCTTAAAGAAGACCTGATCTGTTAACATCACTTGTACATTATTCGCATCACAATACTTCTTCAAGAGTTGTTCATAGTCTCCTTTGAAATCTTTCAAAAAAGGCAAGATGTGTTCATATCTACACAACATTGTGCTCAAGTATTTCAAATTGGAGGACATATAGTATCCATTTGTGTATCCGTTCATCCCTGGATTCACATGCGATATGTAAACCATGTTATTATTTTTGGATTCTTTCAAATGTTGTATATTGATGGGTTTCGTAACATAGTAATCTGGTCCACACACAATCGCATAATTATATTTCTTCATTTGTGTTTGAATGAATTTACCTACCCGATACTCTGAATACATCTGACGCATGGTGTTGTGAATCTGATTATCTGTATACCACTTCACATAAGATAGTTTGTATGGCACTGTTTCTTTGTATCTTTTGATTTCTTTGTCTAACTCACTTTGCAATTTCCATTCATATACTTTTGATTGAACAATCTTGTGATCATTATTATTCACATTGACACCATCTACTAACTCATTGTCACAAATCAAATTAAATACATATACCGTGACATGAACATCATTCTTTTTAAGATGCTCAACAATATTCTTATTGATATTATCCCAAGTGTATCGTATAGAACGATTTATAACTCCAAACAAGCACACAAGTGCATGTTCTGGCATTTATTTTTAAAGGCTACTACATCTCGTAAACGCATTTTGAAATACTCCATCCTCACTACACCAAATAGCCATAAAACCATTGATCGTCATCTATAATAGATTCATAATCATATACATCATCCAATACTCCATTCATCTCATAATCATAATCAATTTGGGTTTCATTCCCCATAAAGAGGTCCGCAAACTTGGTCATCACAAAATACACAAAGCCCATGTTGACAATTTCTTTTTTATTAGATAGATAGAATCTTTTTTTGTTTAAGTATGTCTACAATCATAGCCACTTAAAGTTAATACACAATCATTGATGTACAACACATAAAGGAAATCAATGTTGGCATCATCTACAACTTCGTTGGCATCATCAACCATTCCTAAATCATTATCACTATCAAAATCATCCCAGAATCATTTTACAAAACAAAAACAACCAAATTTAAAAGACCTATACAATCTCAAGATCATTACATCAACTAAAAGGAATTCAGGAATCTCTTATCCAAATGCGGGTATTCAACTGCTCTTTGTAAACAATGATCATCAATCCTACATTCATTCAATTTCCAGATTGAAAGAGGACACAAATGATAGCAAACAAGAATCACAAGAAACAAGATTCGAAACAGGATACATTGATGAAGTCGTCTTAGAGTGTGACAATCTAGGAGACATTCAACAACTATGGGTGTTTCCAGATGAGGGGACTTGGAGGCTCGAATACATTGTTCTTCATCATTTAAACACTAATGAAATGGCTCAATTTAATTGTGACTATTTGATTGGAAGTGATGACCATCCTGCGGTCATTATGAGAAAAAATGAATTGAATGTTTTTGATCAACAGAAATATCTAGTGGGTATGAATGATTACAACATTTTGAAAAAAGATCTTCTTCAACTGAATCTTGGATTAGTAATGATTTGCTATTTATCTTTGCTCGTTACGAATCCTTTAGTTGCAAAGTCTTTCCTGGAAGGAGGATTGGTGGGAATCTTATACTTGTATTTGCTTGAGAAGCAAACCGATTACCTTGGATCGATGGACAAAGCACTCTTGTATCCATTGGTGTCTGGTCCAGTTCGTTTGATTCTGATCGCTTATTTGTCGATATCCTCAGATGTTTTTGATCAACCTGAATTATTGATTCCCTATTCTTTAGGCTTCTTTATGTACAAAATTGCTGTAATTGGGATTGGGATTCGAGATTCTCTTGATAGTTAATCAATGAATAAAGAATGTTTGTGCTTATGCTACGCGCAACCATTCTCTATCAAGAATGATTAAATTCATTCGTAACCATTCTCTATCAAGAATGATCGAATTGTTTCATTCTTTTGAATGATTTTGTAATCAAGTAGTTTTGTTGTATTTTTGTTTGTATATCGACTTTGTATGAAGTTGTCCATATACTCAATCACTTCTTTCTCTAATCGCACATTCATTACAATAAAGATCGCAATCAATTGGTCGATATTAAACTGTTCATACCTCACTAGTTTAGTGGCTTGAGTTTTCCAACATCGAAACAATGCTATATTTTGAATGGCTTCAAGATCTGTATTACAAAAGTACCGTACATCTCGAACAGACACAAACACATAATCAAACATAGACACATTAAAATACATCTCATGTAGTTCATTACATTTGATAATGTACACTCCTTCAAATTCATTCGCTTTTTTACTATTGAATGTTACATAACTACCATGAGTCACAGGTATGTTACATATCTTACATACCATTCGTATACACTGTAGAAGACGAGTCCCGCCAGAATTATAAGGTCCAGCAATCAATACCTTCATTCCACCCATCAAAAGTGACTTATTTTCTTGTGATATTTTTTACAGATTGATTCAATTAAAAATTGAAAAAAGTATTCAGAAAAAGAATATATTTAATTAAAAGTTAGAATAATCTTTACAAAGTGCGATGGTTCAAACTCGGTCACAAAGTGCGATGGTTCAAACTCGGTCACAAAGTGCGATGGTTCAAACTCGGTCACAAACTCGTTCTAAAAAAACAATCAATATATTAACAACACCAGGAATCATAACACAAATTGTTTCTCATTTGGATGATATCGATCCAGCGATTACTAGTTTGTTTTTGTTGGTGAATGATGCTCATTTGCGCCATGAACTACAGCCAAGTGTTGATATCGTCGCTCAGTACAAAGAAGCCAAGTACATTGAAGATAAAAAGATAGAGCAAGAGAGGAAGGCGATTGTTATTCGTGATCATATTCGTCAATCATTGGATGATGTTATGTTTATAAGTGGTCGAAGAGAACAATTTAGAAAAGCAGAACTCATTATGAAGATATTTGATTATATGTGCTCATTACATGATGATCTATTCTTGGTGGGAAACTTTAGCTTTGCGTATGATATGCGAGGTTCAATCAACAAGTGTATCCTACAATCCATTCAATTAGGAATGAAAGAATTCGAAACGAAAATGAAAGAATACAAGATCAAACTTACACCTTTCATTGATTTCTATCTTGAACATGGACATGTCGAGTATATTGATATATCGACTTAATCGTTAATCAAATCGACACCATTTTGATGATGGAGAATGTAACTGTTTCATTAACATTTCACTTTCTTTTAGGCGTCGTTCGGTGTACGCTTTGAGACTTCTGAATTTATATGGATCACAACTCTTGATCTCTTCATCCTTTTCTTTTGCTCGTTTGTAGTAAGTTTCTAAAACCATTTTGTAATGGTTGATACGAACTTGTAATTCTTGTTTTTTAATGTATGGAGAACAAAAAGCGGGTTGCTCTAAATGAACGTCCTGAGGATACCTGAACATAATCACAAATCATATAAAATGATTGAATAATAAAAAATTATAGAAAACAATAGTATAATAAGATTAGATTATACACTCAGATTAACTCATTAATGTCTAGGATCTTGCTGTTGTCAAATGAAGCCCTACACATGGGACAAGTTGATTTGTTGTTTTCAATCCACTTCTTGATACAATCATTATGAAACACATGTCCACACTCTAGATGTCCACCTTCTCCTGAACAAGTTTCGCTCAAACAAATAGAACACTCCTCTTGCTCACACTTTTTATTCCAAGGAAGCTTCACACAGCAACACGCATCAATATATTCCTTTTTTGCTTTATGGAACTCCTTTTCGATTACCACATAAGTGTTGCGATAATAGGTCATGTACTCATTGATGAAATTGTTATGCTTTCGAAGTTCGACAAGTAGTGCTTGCACCTTTACCAAAAGGGAGTCAGATCCATCCACATAAGCCACACGAATCTCTTCAATTTCTTCACTAATCTGATCTCTCTTTTGAATAATGCTTGTCAACTTATTGAGTGCATACTTTGTATTCATCATTTTTGTCTCTGCCATATAAGCTCCCTTCGTATTCACAAAGTTCATCCAAAAAGTATGGTGTTTTGTATGAGGTTGACAAAAGACATCATCAAACACTCGCACACAATCCAAGCATGACAACTCCGAATGTGTGATTTGAAAATGGTTCTTAATCTTCTTGTGCACATTCATCTTCGAATTCATTGGTAGCTTCTTCATTAGCTGGTTACGATGATTCTTCAAGTTACATGAATACTTGACATCAGTAGTTTCAGTGTGAATGAATTCGAACTTGTAAAACACTGGCTTCTTACAAGCCTCACCGCTCTTCGTAATACAACCACAAGTCATCGCATTCATTGACATATTTCAACTGAGGTTTTTGTTTAAGAGTTCTTTTTGAAAGTGTTATTTACTCAAGGTGCTCTTCACAAAAAAATTCAATTTTTTCCTCAACCAAATTACATTTAGAACTAAATTGGAACAATAATCATGAAGCATTAACACCAAATAACAAGTTACCAACAAGCATGCATGTCAATACATCCACTTGTTTTCACCGAGAGTGTTGCCTCATGGATGGTGTAATTATTGAATGTGAGAAATTTTGTAAAGTATCAAGATACAGCAAACCTCATGTTTTAAGTATAAGTCTCTTAATCATTCTGTTCATTGTAGTTTTGTGTATGTACTGTTGTATGGTTGCTGAGAAATGTTCAGAGATTCGACGAATTCGTAGAAGAAAAGAAAACACGAATCATATATCCATTCAAACCGAAATGAATGATCCTTCTGTATGTTGTGTTGTTATTGAACCTGATCAATCGTTGGATTTAGGTGAAAATAGTCTAACTTTTTAAAATTGTTATATAGTAAATACATAGAGAGAGAGTGTATGAATATGGCTTCTAAGAAAGATGTCGATGGTAAGAAGCAAAGTAACAAACCAACAACAACAAAACGGAATAATTGTGGTAGTAAAATGAAGAAGAGTGGTGGTGCGAATGCTTTGACTATAACGTCTACCCCTAGATCGTCTACGACTAGAAAACCAAGAAATCCTAACAACGCATTAACTAGACCGTCTACGGCTATACAACAACGCAATGCTACTTCGGCTAGATTTCCTTCGGATAGACTATCTACACCTACTCAAATTGTGGCTATGCCTAGACAGCCTTCAGCTATACCTGCTTCGGCTAGACCTACGATTGCTGCTTCGGATAATCAACTTGTCAATAACAACGACAAACCACCTTTACCCCCTGGGAGAGGAACCGAATTTTTTTTTGAATTTGAATGTGACAAAGATGAGATGACAAAAAACATGTGTAAGGATGGTTCCGATCTTGAAGCGACAAGTTCAAGGCTCCAACAAATTATCCAGCAAATCATTGATGAGTTATTAGCCGCGCCCGATGCTCTTCCACCATTGAACATATTATTGACCCAGATCTTGGTCTCTTTTGTTGTTGATGTGATTCAAAATGTGTTATCAAATCCAACACATCGCCAAGAGTTTGACCCTAACGATAAAAACATAAACAACTTATTCAAAATGGCATCGAACATTGTATTAACATCACTTGTTACTACGGGAAGTGCACCAACTGCTGCAACCATTGTTATTCGTGTCCTTGTTAAAAGATCATTAATGGAACAGAAAAAAGCACCATCTCTCCCAGCAATGGGTAAAAACCTAACAATAGAAACTTTTAAACAAAGTAAAAAGATACTAAAAAAATTTAATGCGTTCAAACCACGAATGATAGAGATTATGAAAAATAATGATCAACAACCTGACAACCTTTTAACTATGCAAGGCATTGTCGGAAGTCGTCCTAAGACACGAAATGGAGGAAGGAAGTCTCGTCTCGGCAATTAGGACAACTACCATTCTTTTTTATCCATGGACGGAGGCAATTATTATGGAATGAATGACCACAGTCTATTTGTCCTCCTGTTTTTTTGTTTACATTTTCGAAACATATGGTACATTCATCAATGTCTTCTGGGATGACCCAAGGGATTTGAAAAGTCAAGACATCTTCATATTTTTCTTTTGCGAGTGTATACATTCGTTCACTTTCAATCATATTCGCAACATCATTAATGTTGTGTATCATTGCCATTTCTATAAAAACCAGTCGTTGAGACATTTCTTCATATTCTTGTTCCGAAATAGATAGAAAAGGAGATTCGAGGGTTAATCGTAGTGTGGTGGCTTCTTCTTTTAGATTTTTCATAGTTTCTAGAGTGTTCATGTATTTCATGAGATCTTTTGAATATTGTATGCTTTGCTTTTTTAGTTGAAGCAGATAGGTCTCCTTTTCAGTATAAGGACCTTGAAAGATCTTGGAAGTGAAAACAATATTAAAACAATTCAAACTATGGGATTCGACAAACTGTTCACTCATTTGTTCATACACAAACACACTAATTGATTCTTCCAAATTCATCTTCGAAACAATCATGTCGCAATGATGACGGTTTCCACAACAATGGTATATTTTACCACCTGAAAACTCATAACGAAATTTGGCTGATTTTTGACAAGGAGTTCCTTGATGGTTTTTGTAAGCACACCTTGAATAAGCCATATCAATGATTTGATCTTTTCCAGATAACAACTTTAATAACTTGTAAATAATATATATTATTGATAATCAATTTTTTTATATTATTATCAAATAAGATATTTTCGATTTCAACACAATGAATACTTTATGGAAAACGATTAAAATAAGTTCTTTGAATACAGGGAACGATCGTTGTTTCGTCGAAGAAGACGAGACTAATGAAGATGAAAACAATAGTCGAATATCTTCTGAAGATGAAAAAAAGGACACTAATGAACTAAATTTTGAGGAAGCACTGACAAACTCTTTTTCAAGCAGCTCTTGTCGACGATCTTTGCGTTGTGAGATCGAAACCCCATTCTTTCGATCATCAAAAGATGTATCTACTTCAGAGTTTAAATATGATATCATGAACAATGTGTGTATATGTATGATTGACATCGCGGGATTTTCTACATGGTGTTCGAATCATCATCCTAATATTATCGCGCGAGCTATGGTAAGTTACAATGATTGGATATGTCATCTTATCAGAAAGTATCAAGATATCAAAAAGGTTGAATTGGTTGGAGACTGTTGTATGGTAATAAGTGGGATTCATGCAGACAATTTCGATACTTTGATTCTCACTTATTTGAACATGATTCGTTTTGCGGTCGATATGATTGAAGATATCACCACTTTGAAAAATATTTTCAAATCAAAAAATATTGGAATTCGTATTGGTATTCATGTATCAGATGTCATTGGTATTTATTTGAATAATCCATACAAGTATCAACTCTTTGGTAATGACATTAATGTATGCAGTCGTTTAGAAAATTCAGCGATTACGAACACTATCCATGTGTCTGAAAAAACATTAATGTGTTTACAAAATGCTTGTGATGCGGTGTGTGGTCCATGCTCACGATGTATCAAAGGGAATGCAATCAATCAAAGTTACAAAGGAATTGGGTTTAAGACAAGTTATCAACTATTCCTCAAGCAAAAATCAATATACCTAATCAATTTCAGCGATTTGTTCAAAAAACGATTTACTGAAAAACACAATACGCACACTTACAAATATGAAATAGAAGACAAGGACATTTATACTGATGTTGACGCATTCAAATATGTCGCTATCATTATCAATATATCAAACTCTAGAGCATTTTATGATGAATTCGAAAAAGTATCCGAGATCATCGATCATATAAAAAAGAATACACAGTTCAAACAAACATGTATTATCATTGCGGAAACATCACTCTTTGAAAATACCAGAAAAATGTATGAATATGAATTTGAATATATCCTTAATTATGAAGAACACAAATTCGATGATATAATTGGTTCTCTACTCGCAAAGATCTCGAATGAGTTCAATGAAAAGAAACGAGGGTCTCTCGATTTGACCATTTATGATCACATTTGACCATATACGAAACCATTTAATTTTACTTTACTTTTCAAAAGACCGAAGTCATCACTAATATATCACGATGAGCCTTTCTCAAAGAATCTTTCCGTATAATATTAGATACATAATGTTTGACTTTACGATCATTCATAATAATCATTTCACCCTCTTCTAATACTTTATTGTAGATCTCCTCTTCATCCAGTGTATAGATCTTATTGACCCCTCCTTGGATGTTGTTTCGACTCACACACATGATCCCTACATAGTTGTAACCATCTTGATGTATACCTTCAGGTACAGGAGTAACAGAATCATTGTTGACTTCAACACGAATTTGATGGACCATACATTTGGTACAATCCAATCCCGAAATATTTTTTACATAGGCTACAAAATAAGTAACAATTTTGTGAAAACATGGATCATCACAAACATTTATTGGTTTGTATTTTCTAATGATTCCACCATTCTTTGTTGGATTGTATTGTTTGGATTGTATAAACTTGGTACCATATACCAAGAAAGTGGTTGTATCGATGAGGGAATATCGTCTATATCGTATATTTTCATAATTCGAATCGATCCTTAATTCATTGTACTTTTCAATGAATTCACTTGTTAGTTTAAGCTTATGTAATTCATAATCCTTCTCTTGTTCCTCTTCTATGAATATATTTCTGAAAACCTTTAAAGGCTGAAAGATCGTCTTATGAAAATAGGACTCTTCGAACACACGAAGTTCTTCAAAGATATGATGGATCTCATCGATATCATTATAATGTAAGAATGATATCCTCAACACATCTTTATCCAACAACTTAAGACAATGAAATTTACCATACGAACTCATAATACCAATCTCATTCAAATACAAATTGATATGACTCATGCTACAATATTTGGATTGTAATGAAATGATTGGGAATCGTTTTTCATTCCCAGTTGAATCAGTTATCGCTTCAAATATCTTACTTCGTTCTAAATATTTGTCACACAATTGTGTAAAATAACTTTCGAAAGCATTCACTCTATTAAAGAATGAATGGATGATTCGCCGATCAATCTTTATATGAACATCAATGTTCCCAAAATAATCTCTCAACATATAATCTTGGATCCCTAACAGACCAACCAACCATTCATTTGGAAAACTACCCAATTCCAATTTCGATCCTTGTACAAAATAATGATTCAAATTCTGTAACATATGAATATTCTTGACATACACCGCACTAATGTGAGGACCTAAAAACTTGTAAAAGGATACAAAGTAAAAGTCCACATCCCAATCATACACATCAATCATATCATGTGGTAAATAGGATACACCATCTACCAGAATGATAAGTGTATTATTTAATGAACGAAGCTTCTGAATGATTGTTTTGATATCAAACACTACCCCTGTAATATTACTTACATGTGGAATGATCACCATACTAGTGTTTTCAGTAATCAAACCATACAAATCTTCATAGTCAAATGAATATCTAAACTTGGGTTTCCACCATTTTACAATCATAGATTTGGTTTGATTCAATTTGTATTCTATCGGAGTAATCATTGAATAATGTAATGCTTCACACAAGACTACTTCATTCATTTTATGAATGGGTAATGCGTTCATAACATTCATTGCCATTTGACTGGTCGAACTTCCAAATTGAATCGTTCCAGCTACATTGTTGAATAAGATGTTCACAAACTCTCTCGCATCCTTACAAAAATCATTGGATTCATCACCGACCTCATGAGCACAATCCAATTGTACATGATTATTTTCCATATAGTTTGTCATATAGTCACTTACACTATCTAGTATTTGTGACCCTCCCGCATTGTTACAATAGATACGAAAAGGGTGATTTCGTAATACACTAAATTGATCTCGATAATTGTTTTTACTATCCATAATTAAACCACTACTCATGATGTATCATAATCCTTACCATTCTTACACTCTTTTTTTTAAATAATTCTCAACCAAACCATTTCATAAAGAATTCAAAACAACTGAATCGCACTAAGTTCATTGGAACTTGTCGCATCATGTTTGGACTCACTCCTTTCCATAACGCTTTCACACCTTCTCCTTTTACAATTTTATAGATAGTGTTTGCTTCAATATTATTGATTGTTCTGTTTTTACACAAGTCTACTGGATTCGATACGATTGCTGTGGTAATGGAAGACATGATCGATGAAAACCCAAAGACAATCCATGAGTGATCACATCGTTTCCCAAGCTCTTGTTTTATTTGTTCATACACTGAAAATTGACATGCGGTCACAATGACTGCTCTCGATAATGTGTATCTGAATCCTCTCCAGTATCCAATCCAACCATGTTGACTATAAATGGTTTGAATGCTTTTGGGAATATTCGAAAATGTTTTCGGATCACTTTGCATGCTTACCATCACCACATCGAATGGGGTGCCAATGATCGCTCCGAAAGCCCCTGCGCTCATTCCACAAGCGAATTTGGATGCGAAGCTTTGTGGTTGAAACTCTTGCTTCAAGACATTGTAACAAAACATCTTCGAACTAACAAAGGTACCATTCCGTAAGATGGATGCGGACATTCCTTTGTAGAGAAAGCCAGGTCCTTCTTTCTGTAAGATTGAAGATACAAAGGGTATTGTGTTGATGTTGGACACCTTATTCTGTACCCTTACTTTGACCACATCGATAGGATGTGTAATGAGTGATGAAGTGATCGATGATAATGAACTTGTTATGATCAGATTGCTTTGTTTTTTGAATTGGTCCATCTCATTCAAGAATGTGTTTGATACCATACTATAAGAAAAACAATGAGAAAAATATAGGAACTCATAATATGATTCTCTATGAATTCTCTATATTCTCCCATTCATCCAACATATAAGTTACTGTTCCTTATCATATAGCTTCTTCTTACACCATGTGAAGCATTGAGTCAAGCATACAAAGAGAATCACTGATATCCATACAAAGATCTCATATTCCGCTTTGTAGCATGCTGTCTCTTTGATAATCATTTCATCTGTAACTTCATTCATGAAGGAGAAGAGTATATGGAAGATGTTGAAAATACACAACATTTGGAGTTTGTTTTTTTTGTTGTTGTTGTATATAGCTTGTATATATAGTGTATATATGGTGTATATATAGCTAGTATATATAGCTTGTATATATAGTGTATATATAGTGTATATATAGCTTGTATATGATTAATTTGTTATGATGGTTTTATTCAATTTTTTGCTTTTAGTGTAAATTATTCTTACATACAGAATAATCTTACTTTAACAACACCACAAACAAAAAATAAAAAAATCAATAAAGAGTACTTCAGATGGCCCTTATCATTAGTTAAAAAGTTTATTCTGTTTCTCGAACATTTCTACATCATATTTGCTGATGTACCCATTATTATTTTTGTCCGCTAAATGGAACTTGAACCATTGGTCATTCGTTGGGGGTCTACCATACTTTTTCATAAAATAAGAATGGAACTCATTCAATGAGATTCTTCCATCGTGGTCATCATCCACAATATCAAACTCTTCGCTATGTACTCTCACACAACTACATAACCATCCATAAAACGAAAAATGCATTCTTATGATTTTTTATTAACCTAACATCATATTTTATGGCAAAAACCAAAATCATAACAAATGAATTGATTTATAATTTAGAATGGAACTTTTAAGAAATAACAAGATGAACAAATTTGTGATACCAGAAAAGTATCTTTTCGGAAGGATCCTTTCTTACCAATTAAAACAAGTAATCCCAATCATTGATTATGCGGTAGAACACAACTCAGATAAATATGCTTTTGAACAAAAATACAATCAAATCCTACATAGCTTTCCGAATAACTACCATGCGATCAAATTATCTGGGATTGATTTATCTTCTGAAATTGCAAAACGAATCGCACACAGATGTGCCTATACAAACAATAAATTATTGATTGATGCTGAAGAAGTAGGAATACAAAAAAGAATTCGCACAATCACCGACGATCTGATCGAATCCAATCATGAACACATTTTTAAAACATACCAAATGTATCGTAAGGATACACTACATCAATTGTTATTAGACATCGAGTATTTCAAAAATAATAAACAAGTATTAAACATTAAGCTCGTTCGCGGTGCCTATTATCATCAAGACAAATACACTGGACTGATTTATGATACAAAAGAAGACACCGACAAAGCATATGATTATGCGATCGATGTTTTGAAATCACACCAACAAGATGTTGGAGAAGTTATATTCGCAACACACAATATGAAATCATTCAACAAAATTAAAGATCTAAAAAATAATAACTATTACCACGCATCATTAATGGGCTTGGATGAACCATTTCTATTTAAGGGTCACATAAAAAAGATGGTGTATATTCCATTTGGACCATACCATAAAACTTACCCTTACCTTATGCGTAGATTGTATGAAAACCCATTCATCTTCAAGACTGAATTCGAAAAAATGTTACAAAGACATTAACAACATTAACAATTAGTTTTTATTTGGGTATAGGTTTTCTCTTCATAGGAGTTGTACCTTTCTTACTTTTGGCATCGCCAATGGTTCGTTTCACTCCTTTCTTTCGTCCACCACTTTGTTTACAATTATCGGATTGAAGTTTCGATTCCTCGAAACCTGACTCCATCAACTTATAAATCATTGGTCCAGTAGCATGTTTTTGGAACATGTCTCGTTTCGGTTTCAAGTACTTTTCGAACCCATGTTTCGAGTCATCATAAACATCACTTAATCCTAGAATATATCTAAGATTACAAGGTGTCATGTCTAAGATGGTTTTGACAGAAACAAAGGAGTTCATAAATTTACTAGATCCAAAGAGCATACAATCATCATCTGTCACTTTCGTCTCATCTTTTTTATTTAATGATCTACATACCATTTCATAAATCGAACATCCTAACGCCCAACGATCCGCTTTCTTACGATTCTCATGTATACTTAATTCATCAAGTTGACTCATGTATTGCATAGTAAAACTGAGATTGTCAGTTGGATCACTCTCATGAGTTACACTACCTAAATCAATGAATTTCAACTCCATGTTGGGTTTATTTAAATTTCGGACACCAATGTTTGGTGGTTTGATATCATTATGACTGAACTTAGTAGTTTCATGAAAATGATATAATTGTTTTTGGAGTAATGTAGCGGTAGAACTCAACTTATCTTTTTGAATTGTGATCTTATCCAAACTTGTATCCATAGATTCCATAATCATTTGATTCTCCACTGGTACTAATGTGTATACTGGATACATTTGTACCCAAGAATGATTCTTTTTATTTGCTGTTTTATCTGTAAAATCCTTTTCTATTTCTAGGGAGTTCTTTTCATCAAATACGCTCTTTCGTACTGTATTTTCGGTACACTTAGTCACCTTACCAAAGTGACCAGCACCAAGTGTATCATCTTTGTTACATTGTAGTTTATGAAAGGACCCCTTTGGATCTTGAATAACCATCAAAGCCATATTCAAGTATTGAATTTCTCTTTCTTTATTATAATTTTATAATAAAATATAATCTATGAACTGATTCTTATATGTATCTGTATGTGTGTGGTTCAATCGACCTTTTTATAAACCTTCTTCAAATAAATAAGTAAAATAATCTTTGAGGCATTATGGTCAAGAAAAATTTAATCAGCAAAGAATCAATCAACAAACTCGCTAAGAAAGCAGGGATCAAATCTATCTCTAGTTTGATTCCGGATGAAATAATTGGTATCACTCGTGTGATGTTAGAACAAGTGCTTAAAGTGTGTATTCTTGTGGTCGAATCTGGTGATCGCAAAACCATCACAGTGGAAGATATTAAGTATGCTTTGGAGAACTTAGGCCACAAATTGTATGACTATGATGATGTAGTTAAAAAATGTAAACCATTTAACAAAGGAAAAATAAAGAAAAATAGATACTTGAGAGAAATACGATTCTATCAAAATCAAGATGATTGTGTATACATTCCTAAGGCAACTTTCAAAAATCTCGTTAAGTTTGTGATGGATGATCACTTCTATTCTAAACTTAAATTCAATACCATCGCAGTGGAGCAACTACAAGTGGCGATCGAAGATCTTCTGGTCTTGCTCTTAAAAAACTCCTATATCCTTGCGATTCATGCCCAAAGAACTACACTCCATCCTAAAGATATTGCTACCGCAAGATTGATCATGAAATCATGTGATTCGATATTCGATTCAGAATAACTTTATATAACATAAATCCAACATCTTTCCATAAAGTGTATACCTATTCTCATGATACCACTCCCATCCATGAATCTTTTTTATGTATTCCTTTGACTTAGACTCACATAAGTGTAAAGCAACCAAACACAATGGAACTTCGAAACAAGCATCCTCGAACATCTTCTTCGACTCCCAATACCCTGGAACATTGAATACCTCAGGCTCTAACACCACCACCTCATGATGAAACTCCTTTGCTAAACGCAATGGTAACCATATGGATGCCTCTTCCCATTTGTCAGGTTCAAATGCTCTTTCATACGCATCCATCCATCTCTTAAAGAATTTAGATTTAGGTTTGGTGATCATAATCGCATTACATATTCCACCAATGTACTTTACTGGCTCTTTTTTATTATTTACACCCAAACTATACTGTTTACACAAGGTTGTATTATCTTTAAGAAACGGTTTCATTGATTTATAGGAAATTGTGTCCATATCCATATATATCCCACCCATCTCCCATAATATATCCATTCTTGCTTTGTCTGCTCGATGTGCGGTTTTCTTAATCTCTTTTATACCAATATGGGTTGGTATATCTATCTGGTTCAACTGTAAACAGGATACATCTTTTTGTAATCTATCCCACCATTCACCATAAATCATGTGATGGTAATGAATGTAAATTGATTCTACTTCTGGGTTTGCCATGTAAGCTGATAATACTGCTATATAATGAACAAATGAGAATGGTTCCCTTTGTTCCATTAATCCAAAAATGAAATGAAAAATATATGGGACTTCCTCACATTCATTGAAAAATGACCTCCAATCAAAGTCTTCATTTACTAATTCAAAATATTCATCATTGTTCGTATCCATTTTTTTGGTGTATGCTTATGATGATATAAGATTATTTTAAATGATTACATTTTATTGATTGCGTCTCGTTAATGAATTGCCGAAGATGTTCAATGCGTTCGCACTCGATTTACTCATAATAGTATCAATCTTACTTGTTGCTGTTTCACCTGCGGATCGTGCTGTGCTCGATATGTTACCACTACCAAAAGACATCACAACTGTTGAATTATTCACACGAGAATCATGCTTATACAATTGTAATATTCCATTATCATTAATTTGAAAACCATAAGAAATCGTGAAATCATCATCGAATACCCTATAGAAGTTCGCATCATTCATGTAAGTCGTACCATTCAACACCAAGTTCGAATTCAACACTAAATCACCACCCAAACCTATCACACTATCACATGTTAAATTCAAATCTCCTGTAGCATGAATATTCATATCTTGAGCCGTGTCATTCTCATCTTTGTATGCGGTAATGTTTTTGAGCGCAAGCTCATTAAATGCTGTGATTCCTTCAGGGTATTCGACATTGGATGACATGATTATGTATGGTGTTTATTGTATGTGTATGATTTTTTTCATTTACCTCGATACAAACACCATAAATCTTTAAATCCTAAAAGGAATATATACATCATTTAAAAATATAAAACCTATGAGTATACACTTATATATACATATATTGTATATTATCAAGCACATATAATTACCTAATATGCCCAAACCAATACACTATATATTTTCATTAGGGTACCATTCTAGGGCTATTAAAGTGTTAAAAAAGTATGATTTGTACCGATGTAGTGGTCCATTTGATTACATGATCATTGATTTGGAGACTTGTTTTGCTAATATAGAGAATGCTTTCGAACATTTTTTGGATTATGATCATTTGGTGATGATTAATCAAAGTGAGAAAAAGATCATATCCTATAAGCATGTCAATGATAATATCATTCAATTAGTACAGAAGAAAGATACTGAACCAATTTCATTTATGAACAAGAACTATTTTACAGAACCTATTTTTATGAATCAATCATATGTTCATAATAATAATGATACAGTGATTCCATTGGATTCTGAAATACACCATTGGGATCGTGTATGTATTTTCAATGATAATGTATTCGATACCATATCGAGAAAGACATTGTTAAAAAGTTGTGAACGATTCAATCGAATGTATCATATTCAACCGAAACATGTATGTCTATTTCATATTACATTGATCATTAATATGCCTTTAAAAATGTATAAAAAGCTTGTGGAAGATTGGATGAAATATTATGGTATTCGTTGTTTCTTAACGATGATTGTATGTACGATTGATCCAGTAAAGAAGAAGTATGAACTCAAAGACAATATATTATTCATTCATAAAGTGATTAATTTAGATTCGAAAAATGATTATAGCTTTGAGGAGGAAATAAAGATCATGAAGAAAAAGTTAGACATTCAATTAGTGTCTGAGGAGATCATTCAAGACACTTATGATTATGACAAGGATATTATCATAGTATAGCTGTTTGTATTATATAATTAATAATGTGTGGAATAATAATCTACTATAAAATGAAACACTTATCAACGATTCACTTCTTATTTTCAGTAGGTCATCGATGTAACTCAGTGAATGCTATGAAAGAAAATGATATTAGGATGTGTAGTGGTCCCTTTGATTACATGTACATTGATTTAGAGACTTGCTTTCAAAGTATTCAAGATCGATTCCAAACCTTCTTGAACCAAGAGTGTATGGTAATCATACACAAACATAAAAAACAAGTATCCTATAACAAGCCAGTAAATCCATCCATCATAGAATGTATTCGAAAAGATGAGCCCATACAATACATGGCACATGACTATAGTAATATATCTATTCTTTTGAATCAGTCATTCATTCCTCAACCAACTATACATTCCAACAATATATATGATTGGAATCGGGTTTGTATATTTCATCATCACAATGTTTTGGACCCCACAAATCATGCGAAAATAAAGAAGAGATGTTGTACTTTCAATCAAATATATGAGACTTTCTGTAAGCATGTATGTTTGTTTCATGTTTCAAAAATCATTGAATCGTCCATTGAAGAATACAAAGATAGTGTTCTTCGACTCATTCATGATTACAACATAAAGTGCTTTGTTGTTGTCATTGTTTGTACCCCATTGGAATTGGAACTTTATGAAATGACTGATCATGTACTATTTATTTATAAAAAAGTCCCTCCTTATGACATCCAATCGAGTCAAGTACAATATAGCGAAGAACAATCAAAATATGATATAGGTACAGATAATAACTACACATTCAGCAATGAAATCAAACTGATGAAAACACTCATGAATATAAGATTATACTCTTATGATATCATTCAAACCACATTCAATGATGGATAAGGAATCAATTACACATCCTCTTCATTTGTGTCTCTAATTCATCAAATACCTTCACAGACTCTATGGTATCAAAATGTTCACCAATATAAGTTTTATCATACAAGTCATCATAAGACGAAGACATCATCGAATACAACATATCATACTGATCTCCTTTCGTCCAATTAGTGTTTTGATGCTTGTGTTTGCGTAATGTCATAATATCATCATATGCTTTCATGATACTTTTACAGTGATCCTCACACAACTTCTTAATATGAACATCTTGTACTTTGTCAGGATGATACATCACCAACAATTCCTTTTTTCGTCTCTTTAGTTCATCATTCGAAACATCAGACCTTACCTTAAGAACCTCATAGAGAGAACTATATGGATCCATGATTGTTCCTATTTCCAAATTGAAAAAATTGATTACGCGGTCTCGCGATATCTTTATTCACAAGAGTAAGCATTAAGTACATTTAATAAGTCAAAGAGTGTATCAAATAATCATGCCACCATCCAACAAGTCCAATGATTGTATTACAATGCAACGCCTCGAAGGCATCTTGAGTGACTATGAACATACCAAACATGAACTTCAACTCATTCATAAAGAACCTATATTGACAAAGAGTGTGCTTCTTTCTAAAATCATAAAACCATACAAGATCCCTTTGAAATCGATCTTCTCCATCATGAATCGTTTTATATTCGAACATGATAAGACTTATCTGATTACCAATCTCTTAGTACACCCTGAACAGTTCATACTTTTCAATGATCCAATGATCTCTTATGATATAGTGAAAGCTATTTGTAAAAAAGAAGAACTAACCCATATTAACCTCCACAAAGCATGGTGCTATGATTACTTTATCACAAAATCGAAATCATTCTATGTAAATGCTCGGCATTTTAAGCAAGATTTCATCGATGAGTTTGGGGTAAAAGAATACACCACATTTCAACAATATCTTATGCAACAAAACAAACATTATGTAACCCTCCAAGAGTACATTGATTATGAGAATGAACTATCTAAACAATTTAAATCATGTTTCCAAACACAACATGGAGATCAATCTTCCATTCAATCATTCATCAACAACACCACTTCAATCACTTTGAATGAAGAACAAAAAGAAGCACTCATTCAATGTGTCACGAACAAGTCTCATATTATATGTGGATTTCCGGGAACTGGTAAATCAACCATTGTTAATGTGTTGAAAGATTATTTGTATTCAGAAGGACATATTATCTCTGCGGTAGCTCCCACTGGGTTGGCAATCAAGAACTTGCTCTCGAAATGTTCGATGAAGAACTTAGAGTTGTGTGGGACTATTCATAAGATGCTCTACAGTGTGTATCCATACATGAAGTTTAGTGAAATCAAACCATCTGAGAAGCAAATCCAAAAGATAGACAAATACAAATCCATGCTTCCAAGTGTTATCATGGTGGATGAGGTTTCGATGATTGATACTGTCATTCTAGAGAAGTTGTTATACTACACCAAAAAGTTTGATGCGAAGTTGATCCTATTGGGCGATGAGAACCAACTCCAACCTGTGGGTGCTGGGAATCCACTCTATCAAATGACAAAATCAACATTCATGAAACCATTCATAAGCAATTTGACTCAGATCATGCGACAAGACAACCCATTCTTGATCTCCAACATTAAACGAATTCATGATGGAGAGTACTTGATGGAAGAGCATTTTGATGGAAAAACAATGATCAAGCAAGACTATAATCATTTCATTGACAAAACAACCAAAGAGGTCACACTTCAATCATTGAACACATTCATTCAAGCTAATCATCTGACCAAACACAACTCTCAGTTCTTGACGCCAGAGAATCATAAAAACTGTGGAAGTACCAAGATGAATATGCTTCTTCAGCGAATCTATAATAAAAATAAAAACATTCCTTATACCAACTATAAACTATATGATTTAGTGGTGCGAACTCAAAACTGTATTGATCAAGAGCAAATGTTTGCGAATGGAGAAACTGGTACAATATGGGAGTCTGATCAAACAGCAAATACTGTGACTATTATGTATGATTCAGGACAAAAACAAGTTATATCCTATCAAGAACTATTCGAAGAGTTTTCACTTCGATATTGTATGACCATTCACAAATCTCAAGGAAGTGAGTATGAAAATGTAATCTTGTTCATGGGAACACCTCATGAGTCGAGCAGTTGGAAACAATCAAGTGCCAAGAAGCTACTATATACTGCTGTTAGTCGAACAAAGGAACGGTTCTTTGTGATTGAGAAGAAGGGTGTCATGAACATCGCGCAATCTGTAGATGAAAAGATCGAACCATCTATGTTCTTGTTGTCATAGCTCCGTCATTCAATCTTCTCAAAAAAATTGATTTTCAATTTAAGGGTTATCTTAAAACAAAGAACAATTTTAATTAAACATGCCTATTGTGACTCGTATTCTTTGCAGTGTGACCCAAAACGCAAAGCATGTTCGTACGGTTCGTATAAGAAGTATTCAACGCAATACACTTTCCAAGAACAATGATCAACCTGATACCAATAAACTAATCGGTAGTATCGTTTCGGTTCCTTCATCTTCTGAGGATGAAGTCCATGTCCAATCGAAGGATCATATTGTAGAATCTAATTTTCAATCAGAAAACCAAAACCTAACAATGAAAACGAGGATTGTGGATGAAGGACATCGTATTCTAGTGTTAGTAAACACTGAATGGATTGACCCTAAAACAAACCAAATAAAAACGAAGAGCTCTCAAAGTGTATATGACATTTAAAAAAACTGAAACTAACCTTAATGAACATATCTCCCAACCTCATAAATATGCTTTTTCTTTTGTTCAGATACAATGATCTTGAAACCATAATCTGGACACTCACCAACATTGTGCCATTCTTTCAACCATCGTTCATTGGTTACAGAATACATAATCTCTCTACCAGTTGTTGAATCTGAATTCGGTGCTGCAAACTCATCAATGAACCGTGAAAAATAACAATTCATAGGATTATCCATATCAATAACCACATAACAAGAAATAGTATAATCATATCGATTGATTAAGAACCCTCCATGGTCATAGAGTCTGATCTTCAACGCAACCTTATCTGGATCATTCAATGTGTAAATGAATGTCTCACTAATCATATTAATCCCTAATGGTGTAAATAAATCTTGGTTATATAGTCTTGTTTCTATTTTTCTATCATTCTTATCAAACTCAATAGAAGTGGTGTACTTTTCTACTGGGTTGTGTTTAGGTATCGATGTTTCTGTCACCTCTCTCAATTCTATATCTGATTCTTCCTCAAAACAACCTCTACAAGAACTAAAGATTCCCATATTGTAATCATTCATTCATCATATGTTTGTTAGTTTTAAGTGTGTAAATCTTCATGGTTTCGCAAAAAATTGATTTTTGTGTACAATTGTTTTATATTTACAAATCAAACTGTATACAACACACTAAACATTCACTTTCAATCATGGCTCCCATGACTCGCTCTATGGCTCGTAATATGATGGAGAAGAACACTAAGATGATCAAGGATGTAATGACAACACCTGGTATTGCTACAATGATCGCATCGAATATGCATGCGGATGACCGTGGTTTGACTTCGATGTATAGGTTGTATAATGATGATCGTTATCGTGAGGAGATGGACCCCTTCGTGTATGAGAAGCGAATCAAGAAGGAGATGATGGAGGAGATCAAGACAGGTTTGGAGAATTGTGAGAAGGTGATTGGATCATCCTATAAGATGGCTGTTGCGATGACTCTATTTGAATACCTGGAGGAGATGGAACCTTATCTATACTTGCTTGGAAAGAAATTGGCACGCACTATTGATTTCAAGATTAATGAGTTTCTTAGTAATCATGACTATGATGAATATATAAATATGCGTGTATTTGAGAAGTTCCAAAGCTTGATGATGCGGTGTAAAAATGAAACCCTTTATGACTACCTTATTTGGGGTAGTGTTGAAGATGAGCAGTAATAAAAAAAGCATTCGTTTAAGAAAGAAAAAGAAGAGAGGATATGGAAGGGGGTAGTGTGTATCCTCTTTTCTTTTTCATTAATAATGTTCTCCAAATTCTATATGGCTTCTCTATAATTTATGGTAAACAATGATGTATCAATGCTCTTACATTTGATGAGACTATTATCGCGGACATCCATGATTAATCAGCAATTGATGATTTCTAGACTCACTAAATTCTGTCCCAGTTTCTGGTCCATAACAATTGGCGTTGGCATCTTTTTTGAAGTCTACCTGTCGTCTATAATATTTGTCCCTGTCTTCATAAGTAAGACCAAAACAGCGATCAACTACATATTTAGATCCAGACGACGCCTCTGCTTTATACCATGTACTTGTATAAGGATCCCTAGCACAAGGTGGATCAGAATAACTAGAATAATCTAATACACAACTTATACCAGTCTTCCTAATATATCCACAAGTTGGTAAACCAACTTCTGTATATGGTCCTTCAATAGCAGTCTCTCCATTATAAAATGTGAAATGTAAAGTTGCGGGATAATCTAGATTATAATTATCGGTGACATCTAATACCAACTCATAATCATTTGATGATGTTGAGTTGCTAAAAGACATCTTCATGTCTGAAGTTCCTAAAGTTATTCCTGTATTCGATGTTTCAGAAGTCTTCGTTAGATTTAAATATTTATTATCATTCCATAACTTTATTTCAATCGTAGTATCATCATAAATGACCCATATATCTCTTTGCGTTTTAGTAACTTGTAGTGTAATTCTTCTATTGTTTTGGCTAATATTTATAACACTCGGTCTATAAAAGCTAGATTGTCCACCAAAACTAGCTACTCGTAACTTATCTGTAATATCATGACTATCAACACCAGACACTATATTATTACTACTATTTACCATAAATAAGCGTACCTGTTGTGTTCTACGTAACTGAACATTTTCAAATACTAGACTGTCTAGATCAGTAATATGATACCTATTAATACCTGTTCCAACATGTGTTGGACTCAGTTCTAGTTCCATCTGTCCCGCCGTCTGTGTCGCTAGTGCCGCCGGTGCCATCGCCATTGTCGTTACTCCCGCATGTGTCACTCGTCTCGTCTGTGTCGCCGCAGAAAGTGTCGAACTACTAGGAAAATTAATAAAAGTCTCTGTTACATCATCAGCAGATATTTGGATCATAAGTTTAGCACCAGGCGGACCATTCGTTCCATTTACGAAACTACTACCATACAAGATACTCAATCTTTGAGTAATTGCATTATAAGATACTTCAATATCATCAATAGGCCCTAATGTATAAGATGGTTCACATTGTACCCCACTATTACGATCATAATTCTTATCATTTTCTGTAATTACATTTGGTGGTAATACACAATTACTCTGAAATTCAGAATATCTTGTTATAGGACTTAAAGGACTTAAACAATTTGAGTAAGCATCAAAAGTAGCAGCGCTTTCACCGTTTCTATACAAATAATTGCCTTGTACATAGTTTGAAGCACATGGTTGTATATCATATTGTTCACGAGAACTGGAAATATCTGTTTCTTCATGATATAATTCCAAATGATATAATTCTGTTTGTGAAAGTAATAAGTTGTTAAAAATTATAGCATTTGAGCTATTTGTAATTAAAAATTTTGAGCGTTGGGGTGACGTTGAGCTCGATGAATATAACAGAATTTGTGTTTTAGCCTCACCCCAATGACCTGATTGATAATTTGTTCCAGTCTTCAAATTAATCGTCAATTGATTTGTATTATTATTGTAACTTACATTATTTACTACTCTTCTAACGTCCATTTGATACTGGAAATATTCAAATTCTACAGATTTAGTATCAGGTATATACCCATCACTTGTACGAGTTACTGATACTTCTATTTTGTAAGTCTTATTGTGTTTTGAATCTTCATCATCAACCGTATCAATGAAAGTATTTAAATCAACATTTGAAGCTCGAGACAAGGTGTTTCCATTAACATTAAAACCTCTAAAACCTAATGACTGATCTGTCCATTGTGCAATTGGTGTTCCAAAACTGCTTCCTGTGTTTTTGAATACCTTCCACACATAACTGTGGGAAAACTGTGTGTCTAAAACTACACTTGATGTCCCTCCAATTTTAACTTTTGTTCTAGTATCAATGGTATTACTATAGCCCAACGCATATTTTGTAGATCCTGATCTTAAAAGACCATTAATAAAATCGGCATCCACTTCAAAACATTCAAGTCCATTACTGTCATAGTATTGACCATTATTACTTAAAGCATCATCGAGAGGTCTACACGCTTCTGTATCCCATTGTCTGTGGCGAGTAATGCTTGATGCACAAGTATCGTATTCACTAGAATCTGAAACTGTGTTGCCATTCATATATAGATATTGAGCTTGAGTTGTGTAATGTCCTGTAGTACTTGAGTCACATAGACGGAGTGGACTTGTGTGTGAAATATTCTTAAATATAGGCTCATCTAAAGAAGGATCATTCGTTGATGGTGCGCAATCAGTGTTATAAGTTTTTGTTAATCTTATTTGAGTAGGTATATAACCAGTCATGAAAGTCGTATCTAAATATGGTAGTTGATTAGTCTCCCATTGAGCTTTTGTAAAAGTATAACTGAAACCACTGCTGTAACCTGTTGCAGTGGCTAGGGCTATTGTAAAAATATAACTGTCATCATAACCATCATAATTGGATTCTGACACAGTGATAGAAGTAGCCCATCTTAGCAATTCAGAAGCATCTATTGTGTTGCCAAAAGATCCAAAAACTTCAAATTTGTAATTTATATCATTACTTGTACAACATCTAATTCTTGTTTGACAATCTGATGTGATTTCAATTACATCATTACTATTCAATTCATCAAAAGATCCATCGTAAGTGAATCCAGTACCATATGTTCTTGTTATAAAGTTAGAACAAGTTAAACCATCTCCGCTAGGTTTTTGTTTTAATCTGATTTGTTTTGTTCGTACACAACTTTCACTGTAACAATTGTCTGTAAAACTTTCCGATAATCCAGCCGAATCAAACTCACAATCTACATTATATTCTGATAAAAATTGATCTGGTATTGGTATGCTTGTAGTGATTATGACCTTATCCGATTCAGATGAACTAAATCGTCCTTTCTTTGGAGCAACTGTCCACGAGGTTGACCAAAACTTATCATCATTTGATTTGATGAAATATGTATTATTAATAGCTTCACCAGATCGATATATTGAGAAAATGCTTGAAGTTGAAGTTTCACTTAATTTAGTTATATTATTAAAAATATGCAGATACTTATTTGTAGTTGCTTCGTATAATTTGACTTGCGTCATTGTTGTCGTCTTAACAATATAGAATTGTGCTATAGAATTAGTTGATGATCCTGAAAAATTAATAAAATCACCATTTACCCGTGCTACAACACTATCGATCGATATTGTAAATGATCCAGTATAAGTACATGTATTTTGCGGTTTACACTGTGTAGAATTAGTATCCGGTTCCATTCCACTAAAAGAAGTAGTAATTGTTTCGTAATTTGTTACACTGTAACATGTATTCGTCAATGAAGCACAAGCATCGCTAGCAGTGTCGTAAGTACAAGAGGTTTCACATGAAATACCGTTCCATGTTTTTGAAACAGGTTGTAACGTCAAAGTATTACCATTAGACAATGACCAACATGTCCCCATAGTTTCAGAAGAGCATGCTTCGGATACTGTATACTCTGGAGAATCTGCGAAGGTATAAACGGTTTCCAGACGAATAATTTCGACGAATAGTTTCATTTTTATTTTATCACCATTTGCGATATTATATGAATGCAAGGAAAATTCAGTTTTATCTTGCCGAATATTACTTGCTACTCCTGTATATATTTCTTGTATGTTGTCATTATTTTGTAAATTATCGGAATGCACAAGAATATATTGACTATTACCATTGCCCATACGATAGATATTTGTTATCAACATAATTTCGGTATTATCAGCTATGTTAACAGAAGTCATAAAACTCCTAATTCCATCAATATCCACATTGAAAATAAACTCATGGGAATAGCTATTACTTGTAACGGTTTCACTAAAACCTGTAATCTCAACAAAAGATGAATCAGATTGTGTAACTGGACACTTCTCAGTTGGATGATCGACCAAATTAGTAGTCCATCTCTCATAATTACTTCTTGAATTATCCATTCTACAATTGCCATCATTGCTTCTTCCCACATTCACTGTCAATTTCAAGTATCCAGTTTGAGCTATATTTGGATCTGCATTGTTTTCTTGACAATTACTTCCAAGGTTGCTCCAACTAGCTGGATCGGAAGGATTGGATGTCCAAGATGTAATTGAATTTATATCTGGGAATTGACAGACATCGAAATCTTCATCATTGCTACAAGGCGTTGGAGCCACACATTGACCATTCGAATAAGTGTAAGTTCTGTAGTTGCTTTCTAATTGACCATTATCATTTAAACTATAACATAAATTGCTCAATGTATCACAAACCTGTTGACCAGTCTGATAACCTGTACAACTATCCACACAATTACTATTATCATTACTCAAAGTATTCACCTCATAGGTAGAACTTACTGTAGTACCACTCAAAGTATAACAGATGTTGCTCTTTGTAGCACAAGCATCTGATTGGGACCCATACAAACCTCTTGAAGAATCACATGGATCAACACAACTGTTACCAGAATCGTATGTGAATCTATGGTCAGAATTGCTTATTGTTCCAGAACGGCTACCCGGACCATTATTCGAGTATGTATAACATCTCTTTTCATCATTACTACATGCTTCTCTTTGACTATTATGATCACAAACATTGGAACAATTTGAACCATCACTAGAGAGTACATTGGTGGACCAACTCGATAACAAATCCCCATTACTGGAAGTCCAACATAGATTGCTCTTTGTCGCACAAGCATCTGATGGGGTGTCATACAAACCAATAGTAGAATCACATGGATCATCACAATTACTGTTATTAGAAGTGTATCCTCTATGATAATTAGAATTAGTTATTATTCCTGAATATTCATCCGTATTACTGTATGTATGACATGTCTTCATATCATTACTACATGCTTCTTCTTGACTATTATGATCACAAACATTAGAACAATTTGAACCATCACTAGAGAGTTCATTGGTGGACCAAGTTGATGACAAATCTCCATTACTGGAAGTCCAACATAAGTTGCTTTGTGCGATACAAGCATCAAGAGCCGATTCGAATAGACAAGGACTATAACAACTATTTGAATCATTACTTAAGGAAAGAGGTTCATTGCTACTGGTTATGGTTCCTGATCCAGTGGATCCAGATGCTGTATAATAAAAGCATTCATCCGTATTACTAGAGCACAATACACTTCTATCTGTATGTTGGGTCGCATCCATTTCACATGCTCGTCTCCAACATTCTCCTCCATCTACGCTACTTTCGTATACCGCTAATTGACCTTCTGGGAAATTTACAATATCACCAGATGCATCCAAAACATTTGAAGGAGGAATTTGTGTAAGCGAATAATCACTATTAAAAGCATAACATACATCATCATCATTCGAGTCACAATAATTGGACACAGCGGCTCGCGCGGTTTGAAGGGAGTAAGTACATTGATTGGATTGGGTACATTCCTCAGTAGATACATCATACACTTGGTTCATTGATCCAGTACTATAGGTCCATTGATTACTATTTTCATCATTCGAAATCGCATAACATGCGTAGTTGTTTGCTAAGCAATCGATTTGAGCTTGGACTTGATTAGAGGTTCTACAAGGGTCTGATATCGATGTTGATGTTATACAAGAATAATTCGATTCATTACTAGACACTTCCATTGGGAAATTACTGGATGTCATGGTACCTCCGAACTCGTTTCCTTGGTAATAGTAACATGTATCTACATTGCTAGAACATGTGAAGGTTGTTGGATCATCATAACAACCTTCATTTTGTGCGATACAATTTGAATCGGGCCAAGCACCAGGATCAAAACTGTACCCATAATTACTTGGGGTTAATTCTGCATTTGAACCTGATCCAATTTGATAGAAGCAATTGCTTGTTCTACTTTCACAATTATTTCTCATTTGTGTGTAAAGATCTTCAATATCCGCATTGGATGGAGATGTTACATCAATATTCGATATGGATTTTAAAGATTCTGTAAACTGAATAAAGATATCCTTGACTCGTCCGAATTTACTGATCAATGAATCTATTTCTCCTTTTGTAGCATATGATGTACCGCCGTCCATCAATTTACCTTTTCTCAGCATATCTTGGATATCCTTAGCTTTCGTCTTGAATGCGTTTTCGATCTCCTCTTTACTTCTTTCTACATTACTCAAATTAAAATAGTCGTTTGATGATTGTCCAATATAATTAGAATGTGTACCATAATCATAGTAATTATTAATGATATACTCTTTTAGTTCATTAATGAAACCATTTACTTCATATATTTGGTCATTTAGATAAGAATTTGATCCACTCATATATTGAATATCACTTGCAATAGCAATTAATTCTTGGACAAGAACCAGATTAGATGCGCCTAAATTACTATTATCAACAATCAAATTGGATATAGATTCTTGTTTTCGTTCTATCCATAATGGAGAGTATGTTAAATCAAACACTTCTTCATCATCTTCTCCTCTGGTAATATGTCGTGTCAATTTTCGTCCCCCACTTTGTTGGATAGTACTCGCTTGCTTACCAGATGCAAACCCTTCCCGAGTCTCTTTTTTCTTATCTCTTTGTGTTTTCAGACACCAAAAAATATATATTAGAGCTACTGAGATTAAAAACAGAAATAAATACATATTTATATATACTAATTATTTTTTTACATTTTTGAAAAAAGAACTACAAATAGATCTTTATTTCGAGTGTCTTTTTACTAATTCAACATTCAATAATAACGCAAGTATGAGCCATGTAATATATGGAAGAAGTAAATTTCTAGATACCACATCCTTTGTCGTGATTAATAGACCAATCAATGTTGATATAATCAATACAATCATGTATACACCTAGTGTGTATTTTTTGTAATTGAATACAACAGGTGACCAAGCTAAATTCAAGACAAAATTGATTGTCCATAGAATAAGTATCCAAGTCAAATATGGTTCTTTGGTATTCAATACATTATAAAGATAAGCGCCATATAATAGATATATCATTGACCATACAATCCCAAATACATAGGATGGTGGTTGTAAAGGTAAATTCTTCGCATATGCATCGGGCTTTAATGTCAGGTAAGTCACAATGTTACTAAGGATAAATGGAATAAATATGATCGCCTGTTTCATTTTTTTTATAGTAACCAAACATATTTTAATATTTGTTTCTGAAGAAATCACCATATATTGAATTTTTTAAATATCAAAAAATTCCTTAAAACATTTTACATAAGAAAGAAAGTAAATGGGAAACACTCTTACTCGTCTAGATCAAGAAGGGTTTGAGAAAGTTCCAAGTGTACGAAGTATAAATGAGTTACAACAACAAATAGATCAATTACAACACCAACTTAATGTGAAGGATGATCTCATATCTCAAACTGAATTGATCATACAAGATTTACAAAACCAGCTACATTTGAAAGATGTGGTCATTTTGAAACGAGACAAATCAAACAGTGATTTGCGTAATGAAATCAATGTTTTAAAAAATATTATCACACACAAAGACAAACAACTAGACAAATACAGTGAAATAGTCAAAGGTGTTTCTAAATTGAATAATGAAATTGATATGGTTTTGAAAGAGAGGTTGGGGTGATTACTATGGATCTTTATATGTATAACCAAATTACCATTCGGAAGCGAAAGCAAAGAATTTAGATTCAGTTAGCAATGTCTCAAGAGATACTTCATTTGATGAATTCACTAAGTCATTATTATATGCTTTTACATTAGTAGGGTAAACTTCTTGCGTCATATCTTCATATCTTGTATTCGTTAAAAACATATTATATAAATTATTTTTTACATCGGTACTCCATTGTGATACTGTTTCTATTTTCCACCAAGATAAATTAGCCTTAAACCAATTTTCATTTTTTGGTCCATTAACGTCGAAATAATCATATATTTTTTTATTTTCTAGGTTCATTGCATACCAAGCTCCATTTGTTGGTGTAAATAAATAAAGTCCCAACATCATAGGCATCGTAATATTGTCAAAATGTCTAATCCATAAATCATAATACTCACTTAACATATCTGGTATATCTTTTTCATCTACAACATTTTCTCTCAAATAAGTTATTTTTTTGTAGTTTTTCGAATTTTCGTAGCTATTATCAATATCATACATTAAATCATTAGCAGTTTCGTAATCTGTCGTCATATGCAGCATTGGTTTTGTACTTCTCCAATCATCTGATGATCCTGGTGCTTCTTTATAATACATATCTGGGAGTAGATAAAGACTCCAACTTTTTCGTGTATTAGTGTCATTAAGATTAAAAAATAAATGTTCTGTATTGTCATTAATTTTGAGATAACTTTCCCATCCTGATCTGAATAAATAATAAGGGAGAATAGGGTTCAGACTAAAATCATAAGTTGGGTTTTTAGTAAAAAAACCAACTCTCAAATCTAATGTATTTCCTGTGGATGTTTCTCCTTCTACTATTTGATTACGAATATTTTCATAAAGAGACAACTTGTATATTAAATTTCGAACACGGCAATGTTCTTGGTGGTGACAATCAATACTCTTTTTAATAAAGCATATGTATAAAGGTTTATTTTTATCAAAATATAATTGTGGACTATCACTAGAATCAGTAGAACTACGAAGATACCAATTATTTACGAGATCAGATGTTAATGCACCATAATACCGTTCCTTTGTCCCATCACTATTTTTCTTATAAACATTGAGCAAATATACATTACATTTTTCTGAATTAAATGACTTAATATGAGTAAAATAGTCATGACCATAACTATAATCTGTGACCATCAATTTAAACTCGGTTAATTTACAAGTAGGATTAGGGCAAGTAAAGCTTGAATCTCTAGAGCATTGACCAGCATTTGTATAACGAAATTCAGTATCACTATGTGTAATCATATTATGTGTTGATGGATTTGAATCACTTAATCCAGTTATATAAGTACTTAACGCATTAGAAGCCACCTCCTCACAACTTTGACCAATACCGACCTGATTACTATTGTGGGTGAGTTTATGTACAACATCAGTTTGAATTTGGTCACAATTATTAGAATCGCAATCATTGATAGGTTCCCAACTATCTCTTATTGTGCAATGTCTTGAAGTTTGTCTTAAATCAGGATTCAAATTGATAGGAGTCGAACTAGACGAACCATTTGTAGAACATATTTGACCAATATTACTAGTTGTGTCATAAACAGCACTTACAGTAACCAAACTACCATCGTTAACAGGCATACTATTATTCCAATGATTCTTATTGAATGAATAACCATCTATAGTTACACTATTTCCATTCTCCCAATTTGCTTTACTAATAGCTTGACTGTTTCCATTGTAACTAAATGTATACTTGATATCATCTTCGTCACAACAATCAAGATTAGAAGGGCATCCGTTAGTATAAGTAGCAGTGACAATGTTACCATCTATTGAATAACTATTAGCTGTTGTCGAAGCATCTGGTTTACTAGCTTCTGCAACTGCTTCACAATTACTACCATTACCCTGTTT
>Ga0222719_10000346_pt1 | contig 46818 bp, 76 predicted proteins | sample C33_34DmetaG_FD_165039 | JGI IMG/M metagenome (GOLD analysis project Ga0222719, IMG submission 165039) | Estuarine water microbial communities from San Francisco Bay, California, United States - C33_34D | ecosystem: Environmental > Aquatic > Marine > Unclassified | place: USA: California...
TAGACCAGCCATGTGTCGAACCAGTTCAGCCCGTTGTTGTAGAACCTGTCCGAGTCGTATGCGAACCCGTCGTCATACTGCTGTGGTGTGAACCCGCCAGTCGAGTTCTCTAGTGTCATTGTCAGCACACCGGAGCCGAGTTGCCCATACTCGATCTCCTGCACAAACTCTACGCCTCTGACATACGGAGTGAGGTCAAACCGCTCGTCAGGTATGCCGCCAGTCACGGTCATGTCGCCGTCAGGCTGTGGTCGTGCGGCGAGCACTTTCCAGTCTGTCGCTATTGCCATCACGCCACCTTGTTCGTACCCAGAACACCGTAGTCATCGAGTCCGATCACAAATCCATAAGTAGCAACAGCATCACGACCGTCACCCAACGTCACCTCCCAGTCCGTAGGCGTAATCGTGTACGACACCTGTTGAAATGAGACGCGACTATCAAGGGCGACACCACCCGCCCCCGTGAACTCGATGTGTGCAGGATGGAACAAAGGTCCGACGAGTTGACCGGGGTTCGTCAGATTCACATTATTGACGCGTGTCTGCGACACGAGTTCATTCACGACAGACAGAGCGGCATCAGCACAGTTCCCTTGAATCATTCCACCTGTCACCGTTACTGACTGCACAAAGTATTTGACCGCACCGTAACGCGACACGAGATGGTCAGCAAGTTCCTGTGCTTGCGTATCGAATCCCATAGGCAAGTTCGAGAACTCAACTGAACGAGGACCATAGGTCGACACCGTCGCCGCCGATGCTGTTTGGGTGATACCGCCAGTAACAGTCGCGGCGGCTTCCGTGATTACTTGGTCAATGTTGAATCCGACTTGCGGTCGTATGAACGGCAGTTGAGTACCGCTAGGAGTTCCTTCAACAAACTCGTACTCTGCTGTTGCGAGACCTGCACTTGATCCAGTCCACAGCCAGTCACGAGCGATCATGCCGTGCTCGTATTTCAACTCACCGGACGGCGGGAACCCGGTCACAAAGTCGAAGGCCATACGCATCGGAAGAATGACACCATGTTCGGCGGCGGCCATCTGAGCGAGAGCGTCACCTAGAAAGTTACCCACCTCAATAATCAGTTCTAGTTCTTCGCCAGTTGTTCCAGCAAACGAACCTGATCGAGAGTAGCCAAGCGGGATCACGGTGTCATACGCGGTGTAGAACACGAAGTCAGCACCGAACGCCGGAATGGAACCTGACGGTGTGTAGTTGTTCCACACATCAGTCGCAATGCCGGGAAGCACGTCCGATGCGCCAATGTTGTCGAACTCGGTGTCGGCAGAAACGCGAGCAATCAGCGTGTAGGCATCATCAACGTCGATGTCTATGTATGCCGAGAACCCGTCGTCGTAATATCGAACATCAGAGACGACACCGACAAACAGCGGCACCTGTGCCGTTAGGGACGCTGGGTTGGTGCCGGTCTTTGCTCGTATGTAGACAGGATTAGCGAGCCAGTCCCATTCCTCGTATGCGCCACCACCGAACGGTGTGAACGCGCCGTCGCTGTTGTCGATACGAACACTTGCCGACGAGGTGCCGACCCTGCCGATCTGCACGTTGCCGGTGACCTCTATCTGTTGAACGCGTGAAGTGAAGTCAATCGCCGCATCAGGAATACCGTCCGTCGCAACCTGCGTCGCCGCAGTAGCGAACGACCCCATGAAGAATTCCCAGCCCACATAGATCGTCACGGCTTAGAACCTGCGTGTGCCGGTGGTCGGGACGTTCAACTGTCCACGACGGCGCGTGTATTTCTCGATCTCTCGAACGATGTCCTCTGCACGCATACCGGCGTGAGTGTTGATCGTCACGTTCACAGTTTGACCGCCGCCACCGAGCGCATGATTCGGCACGACGTAACCCGACGAATCCGGCACGAACAGTTCTGGTCCCATCTCTCCGACGAGGTGTGGCATACCGCCACGAGCCTTGCCGCCCTTTGCAAGAGCAGGAATACGCAACACCTGATCGGCATGAATTGTCTGCCAGTCGCTCGACGACCTCCAGAACAGCCCGTTGTGTTGCCAAATCTTTTTGCCTTTGCTCGCCCAACCAGACGCAGACCCTGTGAGTTTCTGAACAATCGAATACGGACCGTCGTTAGGCACAACTGTGTATGTACGTTCAGGTGCAGGTGCAGGTGCCGGTGTCGGCGTGACAGAACCGCCACCGCCACCACCCCCACCGGGACTTGGTGTCGGCGCAGGAGCAGTCGTGTCGGTTACGTCAGCAATCAGATTTGTCAGACGGTCGATTGCTGTCAGATCGAGAGACAACGCGACAGGTGTGCCTGTCAGCGTAGTTATCTCGCCGCCGATCTTCGACAAGAAGTTGTTGAACGCATTGAACAAGTTCACCTGAATGTTGTCGACCAAAGTCGCCATCTGATTCGTCGCCGCTTGCAACGCTTCAGTCAAACTGTCAACAGCAGACTTCTGCCTGTCGACATCTTTCCTTGCCTCTGCAATCGCGTTCTTGTACAACTGGTCAACAATCCCGACAAGTTTTTGCACTTCGCCTTCTGCGCCAGCGATATCTGCTCCGAATAGAACCTCGCCAGCGAACTTGGCTGTTGATACGCCGATGCGCGCGATTTCCTCACGCATCCTCAAGAAGTCAGCCATCTCGCCAGAACCAAGACGCAACAAATGTTTCGAGAGTCGAGCACCGCCCTGAAGACCAGCGTTGACGACTTCAGCGATTACGTCAGGCGGGAAACCCTTGTCACGCAGTTTGATTAGGTTGTCGCGGAACTCGCGTGCTTGACCTAACAGTCGCTGCGTCTGCGCCATCACATTTGTGTCCGGTGACAGCGACGGCTGGAACAATGACGTGACTTGATCTTGGAAAGAACCGCGTGCTTGCTTCAGCCGATCGAGTTCATCTTGCGCGGCTTCGAGTTTCGGCAGGTTCTTCTCAATGCCCTTCAGGGCGATTGACAGAGGATCTTTGTCGCCAGCAATCCTAAACTGCGCGCCGCCAAGACCGAACGCGTCCTTGAATCCGGCATACTCGTCTTTGAGATCAGCAAGCACTTTCTTGCGTCGAGCCAAATCGTCCTGCGCTTCTGCAAGAGCCTCAGTTGCTTCTTGGAGTTCCTGTGCCGCGCTAGCAGCCGCCTTGAACTGTTCACCAAGAGCGATGATCGCTGGACCATTTTCTTCAGTTACCAAGCCAAGCCGGTCGAGTTCTCCAACCAAGTCCTCGAAGATGTTTGCGATCTCGTCAGGTGACGCACCGAACAACTGTTCACCAAACCCACGACCCATAAACGAGTCACCCAACTGGGCGACAGATCGACTGAGTTGATCGAGTTGTTGCTGGAGTTCTTCCGCAGCCCGAGCAGCCTCATCGATTGGTTCAGCAACACTGCCACGACCACCTCCGCCACCACCGCCACCTGAACCTCCAGATGCGAGTGCCTCAATCAGATTGCTTCGCAGGTTGAACAGCGGCGCAAGTTCCTGTTGCATGAACTGTCCGAGTCCAGCAGCAGCCATCGACTCACGCTTGAATCGGATGATGTCGTCAACAAGTTTGACAAGAGCGTCACCACCGAGCACGTCCAAGCCAAGTTCGACTCGAACCTCCGCAGAGACACCATCAAGAATCCCGATCTGATCGGCGAGCGCGGCGATCTGCTCGATGTCGTAGCCAGCGAGTTCGCCAGCAGCGACGAGAGTGCGAGCCATATCGTCGAACGACATCGCTGCACCAGCGACAGAACCAGACAGGTTGTCAGACGACCCTGCTGCTAGATCAGCCATGAACGAATAACGTCGAGTCGAATACAACGCTGCCTCGGCGCGCGTAGCGATCTCCTCCATCACTTCTGTAGCAGTCCTGCCGTTGCCGACCATCGCCAGTAGAGAGTTGACAGTGTCCTCGCCAAGCAGCGCGGCAAAGTCGCGGTAGACATCACCGCTGTCGATAATCGCCTGCTGTTCTTCTTCGATCTTCGCAGTGTTGTCGTCGAACGCTTGCCCAGTTTGCACGAGTGCTTCGACAACTTTGCGATAGTTCTCCATCAACTCGATTTGCTCGACGCTGTTCTCTTCTGTCGTCATTAGCGAAAGCCGCATCGACGCTGACAGTTTGTCATACGCAGCAGGTAGGTTCTGCAACTCGTCATTCACCGCGTCGAGACCACCCACCTCGAACGCTGTCAGCAAGCCCTCAAGTTCGCCCGCGCCATCTTCGAGCGACGGGATTAGATCCTCAACTGACACACCGATCCGGTTGAACGTATCGAGAACACCACCTGCGCTCAACGCGCCCTGTAGCGTCGCTGCGCCGATCATGTCTGGGATAGCGTCTGCGCCACCCTCTGCCTCTTCACGCACACGCTTGATCTCGTCAGCGAGATTAGAAAGACGATCTGTCAGATTTGCGGCAGGATCACCAGCGTCCTTGAACTCTTGCGTCAAAGCCTCCTGACGACTTCTCGCCTCTCTTGCCTCACGGTAATACTCGCCCATGATGATCGACAAACCAGTGAACGCTGTGGTCAGACCTAGCACCCACGGGCTTGCGTTACGCAGAGCAACCAGAGCCTTAGATATGCCAGCGATACCAAGAGCGACTGGACCCGCTACAGCAGCGACACCTAACAGGGTGGTCACCATCTGCTTGTTGCTGTCGCTCATCCCAGAGAACGCGCCAGTCACAGACTCGATAACGCCCTTGATCAAACCAAGCGCATCTGTCACCATTGGCATCAACTCTTGACCAAGTGTCAACAGGCTGTCTTTCGTTTCAGCCATAGCCTGCTGGAACTTGAATGATGCTGTTTCGGATACCGCCGCGAACGCTGCGTCAACTGCGCCAGTAGTGTCCGTCATCGACTCGAAGATCGCCTCGGTTGTTGCGACGTTCGCGCCCATCAAGTCGAGCACACCAGACAACGCACGAATGTTTCCGAACACGCTCGCTGCTGCTGCTTCATTACCTGCGAACTCTTCAGACAGTGTCTTGAGAGTTTCGAGCAGACCTTCCTCGCGCATCTGTCGCCGTAGCCCTTCGGACGACAGACCCATACCGGTAAGTGCTTCCTCTGCTTGCTTCGTTGGTCGCAAGAGAGATGCCAAGATTCCGCGAATCTGAGTTGCTGCTTCAGACGCGTTTGTACCAGTACGCGACAAAGCGGCGAACGCCGCGCCGACCTCGTTGAAGCCGACACCCATCGCGGACGCGAGCGGGAGAACTCGACCCATCGAGCCAGCGAGTTCAGAGGTTTCGAGTTTGCCCTCTCGAACCGTTGCGGTCATAACGTCTGTTGCGTCAGCCGCAGACAGAACGTCAGCACCGTAAGCGTTCAGCGCAGAGGTCGCTAGATCAGCGATCGTCGCCGTGTCACCCAGACCGATCGCTGAAGCCTTTAGAGACGCAGAGAGCGTGTCTGTAGCGACAGAGCCACGCAAACCAGCGGAGGTGATAAAGAACAGAGCGTCAGCAGCCTCTTTGCCCGACTTGCCGAACTCGACAGCCATCGAACGGACATCGCCCTCCATCCGTTTGACTTCATCGCTTGCGATACCGACGAGAGCCGTGATCGAAGTCATCGACCTCTCGAAGTCGGACGCGGTCTTGACGGCGGCGACACCAACACCAACAAGCGGCAACGTCAGACGTGTCGTCATCTGGCGACCGACTTGACCAGCCTTGTCGCCGAACGCCTTGAGTCTCTTCTCAGATTGGTTGAGGTCGCGACGCAGACCAGCAGAGTCGCCTGTAAGTACCGCCTTCAGTCTGGCGACGACTGTCTCTGCCATGCCTTATCGTTTCCTCTTGCTTCTCTGTTCTGATACCTGCCGTTGGTGTTCTCTTTCTCCGGCTTCAATCTTGTACAACGCCATCCACTCGACGAGTTCGTGAGACGACATTCGGTCGCCTAACTCTCGTACTGTCATCCCTAACTCTCGTGCGAGATGAAACATGAATCGACGTTCAGGGTGGGTTACTCCTCGACTGTCTGGGAATCCGAGGAGGATTTTCCCGCGTCGTCAACCGCCTCGCGGTTTACGCTCGACACTTCGAGACACTTCGCGGTGAGACGGTCGATGACTGCAAAGGACTTGTCAGTTAGCAGCCAGTCCATATCGTCCTCAGTGAATACAGGGTCGCCGGTCTCTGGATCGAACACGCAAGAACACAGCAGGTAGCCCCACATCAGTTCTTGCTTCTCTGCGCCGTCGCCGTCGTGTTCGAGCACGGTGTTCATATTCGCGCGTTGCCGTGCGGACATCGAACGAATCTCAACGGTGACATCCCACTCGTCGATTTCATACGATGCCGCATCGGTATCGCGTGCTTGCTTGATCTTGTCTTTGATGGACACGTTGGTCACTCCTTTGGTTGTTGGTTAGATCAGAAGGTGGTGCGGGTTACGTCGCCGGTGCATTGGAAGTCAGCCGAGAACGTCACGACATCGCCGACAGGGTTGCTGACGGAGAACGAAGTCAAGATGCACTCGCCGGTGTACTTGACATTGCCGCCGGTATCGCCAGCAGGACCGTAGATGAACGTGCGGCTTGCTGGCTCTGTGCCGATGAAGTAACCGTCAACGGTCGCATCCCAGATGCCTGATACCGAGAGAGTGGCATCACGCAGACCGACGATGTATGACTTCGAGGTCGCGCCGAAGGCGGTCGTCTCTGCGGTCTCAATCGTCTCTGGGAAATCGACGCTGGTCAGCGTGTCGCTGATGTCGCGGCTGGTGCCGCCAGTGTCGTCAATCTCGAAGTGAGTTGACTTACCGTGTACGAAGGTAGGCATTGTTGTATTGCTCCTGTTTGCTCAGAATCGCGCGAAGGCGACGTGGAAGGTGATGGAACCGGACGTGGCCGCCGACGATGCGGTGGCGCGTAGGTACTGGGCGACGGTTCCGGTGACCGCCTTCTGCTCGCTGGTTGCCGTCGCGGACGACACCGTTGAGAACGTAATCAGGTCGGCAAACGTCGCGTCGTCTGCCGAGTCCTGAATCTTGATCACGCAGTCAGCGTCAAGCGTGTTCGCAACAACGTGAATGTTGCCGACACCACCGTTCGCTGACGAGGCTGTGTTGTTGACTGATGCGAGATCACCGAGCGACCCGAACGCAATCGCTGCGCCGGTCGACAACTGGACACCCTGAGCGATCGACAAGGTCAGGTTCGCTGTGCCATCTGTGCTCGCGTTGAAGTCCGCTGTCACGGTTACCACGTCCGCTACAGGCGATGAGACGCTGTAGGAGGTTTCGTGTGCCTTCGTAAGCGTCGCACGATTACCGATCGTGCCTGAGTCATACTCGACCGTTACGACTGGTGTCGTTGCCGCACCAAGAATCGCTGACAGTTCCTCGTCCGTGCCGTCGGTGTCAGCAGCCCACATACCTGAGAGCGACAGCGTGCCGTCACGCAACCCAGTGATGTACGACTTCGATGATTGACCGAAGGCAGTTGTCTCAGCAGTCTCGATCGACATCGACACGTCCGCGCTATTGAAGTAGGACGACAGATCAAACTCGTCGAGCATGATCGCCGTTCCCTTACCGTGAATGAATGTAGGCATCAGCCCTCACCTTCTTCGACTTCGAGGTCGTCGTCGTCGAGTTCGTCTGCGTCGATGTCGTCGTCGAGTTCCTCGATGATCTCGTCAGCAGGCTCTTCGTCTGCGTCGGCTTCCCATTCGGAGTCGGCGACAAGCAGACCGCGCTCGACGAGCCAACCAGCCTTTGCTTGTGTCATCTCAAGAAGGTCGCCAGCCTCGTAACGGCGCGTGCCAACGCTGATACCGCTCTGCCCATCTTCTCCGCCGGTCACCCGAAACTTCATCCGATCTCCTACTTGCTCGCGCAGGGTCGTCCGATAGCGACTGACGGTCACGGGGACACCTGCGGCGACATAGCGCACTTGTGTGTCCGTAATGCTAGATCGCCTTGCGCCACTTGCGATGTACCTCGACGAGTCGAGAGCGAACCCAACGTGAAGAAATTTGCGACAAATGTGTGGTAAACCGTCAAACGGCTGATAACGTGTTGCATATGGGAAAGAACAACGAACAGAAGGAGAACCCCATGAAACTCAACATCGACAAACTTCAGAACGATCTCATCGCATACGCGATGATGGCGAACCAGAGCGACATGATGCCAAAGGCGCATATGGATCGCGCTCTGCGTATCTGCCGCATCTTCAACCTCAAGTTCGAGGACGTATGCGAGGCGGTGAAGTCATGAGCAAGATTCGACGCAACCAGCAAACAGGCACACAGATCGAAGTCGGCACCGCAGAGGAGTTAGGTCTCGACGACGAAGGCGGCGCATCCAAGTGGTACTGCGTCTGTCTCGAACACAGCGGGATTCTCGGAACCGAGACACGCAAACTCGCGAAGTCGTGGGCATCGAGTCCTCTTGACTGGTGCTTCGGTTGTTCAGAGAAAGAGAGCGACGAGCCGACCGAAGAGATCGAGCAGGCAGAGGTCGAGCCAGTCGCGATCGAGCAGTCACCAACCGGCGGTCTGATTCTGCCGTCAGGTCGCGCAGTCGAGATTGGCGACGAGATCACAGTGCTCGATCCGAAGTCAGACGAACGGCGACGCTACCGGCTCGTGCGAGTCGAGACAAACGGCGACGTGACCTGCTGGGGGTCGATCGACAAGAGCGGTCTCACACCGAACGGTTCGATGCGTACCTTCAAGGCAGATCGAGTCGTCGATATCAAACACAACAAGTCACGATCACGTTCGATCAGAGAGCAGGAGGACAACTGAGATGATCAAGATATGGGAATGGGACAAGCAGCCCTCGTTCGAGGAGTTCTGCAAGTTCTTTGGTTACGACCCGACCGATGAGTCGTACTGGGAGAACTACGGCGAATGGTCGTCCGAGAACTTCGACGACGAAGGGAACCGACGCATATGAGCGCAGAGCCAACACCGATGCGACCTCACGTCACGGTCATCGACAACATCCGAAAGATTGACGAACGGCTACCAGAAGGTCAACTCTTGATCGAGCACTACGCGGACGGACAAGTCCACGTCGCCTTTCGAGAGCAGCGATGGCATACATGGTCGAAGGGTGTCTGGACTATCGACGACACACCTACGATCTAACCGACGTTGCGTCCGATAACATTTCGCTAGGAGACATTATGTCAACCATCATCGAACGGCTCAGGTCGAGGCATCGAGTAGATACCTCGGACGGACTTGCCGAGTTGCTAGAGGAAGCGGCTCGGGAGATCGAGCGACTCCGTATCGAAGTCGGCGAACTCGAACAGCAAGTCAACGTCAACCGTCCTTACTCTTCCGCGGAGTGGTCGAACGATTCCTGACCGAGAAAGGTCACAACAATGTTTCAAGTTCTACGCAGTATGTGGGCGTTCGCCTGTACACTGATGATCGTCGTGAGCGGCTGGGCAGGAGCCTCCTTCCGGTTCTTTCCCAACTTACCTGAAGCCTCCAGCCCGGCTGCTCCGACACCCTCCACTTCGACACCAGTCGTCAAGTCTTTCAACCCGCTCTCGATTACGTCGCTGTCAGCAGACGAACACGACAGCGAGGTCGAGATACCGGCAGTGCCAAACCTGCCAGACGGGATAACTCTTGACCCGCACTTCGAGGGCTGGATCGAACCACGCTATGACCTACCACCGCTCGAAGGAATCGAGGACGCGCTCTGCGGAGAGTGGTGGCAACTCGCGATCGAAGTCGGCTGGGAACTCGACGACCTCGAAACACTCGACAGAATCATGTGGGCAGAGACACGATGCCAACCTGATCTTGTTTCGTCAACACACGACTACGGTCTCGTGCAGATCAACAGAGCCGTCTGGCGCGAGTTCGTCGAGGCGCGCGGCTACACGATGAATGATCTGCTCGACGCTCGAACCGGCTTGATGTTCGGTCTGCTCGTCGCCGAGGAAGCAGAAGCGATGGGATGGTGCCGCTATCAGCCGTGGTACAGGTCGGGCGCGTGGTGCTAGAAGAAACCCGTTTGCGACGCTTAGACGGCGAAATAGCGGGCAATTACGCTGACTGAGACGCGTTCTCTGCTGACTGGTTCGTCGATTTGCAGCGCGGGCAGCGAATCGACCACGGCGCGGTAACGAGTTCAGCGAGCAGTTTGCCGCATCCGGCACAGCGGACGTTCGTTCGAGTTCGTCGAGCGTGCTCTGGTTTCGAGCGCAGTTCGGCGTATGGATCAGCCGGAATCGTCATGTCGATTTCAGCACGCGGAAGTTCTGCGCCCAGATGACTCGATCTTGTGAGTCACGTTCAAGAGGGAACGGCGACTGGTTAGCGGCGATGCGATGGTACAGCGTCCCTGACAGGCTCTCGTTGAGAACGCTCTCGACCGCAGTCCAACATTCGAGCGCGAGTGTGCGCGCAGACGAGTAGCCAGAGGCGCGTGTCAGCACTTGAAGTCGTGGCTGCTCGACAGGAGGCATCGAGTCCCCACCCATCACGTTCAGAGGAACGTCTCCGCCGTACTCGTACAGGGCGACACAGGTATCTGGCTCATCGGGCATACGTCCGAGGAACAGGTTCGTGCCGAGCGTCAGCGACGCAACTTGCGAATCGAGAAACGTGCCGAGGTCGTCGAGTAACGCCATCAGGCACCTCCAACCTTCACGACGTTGTAGTGCGCGCGGATACGGTCGACGAGTCGTGCCGGGTATCGCGACACCTCTTGCGTGAACGGAAATTCAAGGTACTTAGGACCTCGACCCGCACCGGGGTCAACTGGACCTGTGCCTGTGCGACCGCGAGAGTTCCCCGGCGGCTTCGGCGGATGCCACAGATCGAGCCTCTCGTGTTGCACTAACGCATACGCAGTGCCGTAACTAATCGACACCTCTGGGGTAGTCGACGACAAGCCGTCAATATCGACAGACATCGAGCCAGCGAGATCACCTGTGTCGAACGGTACAAGATTCTGCGAGTCAGACGCGATGTCCTCTGCGGCAGAGTAGAGCGCGCGACCTAACGCCTGCTGGATACCTTCCACGTTCGAGTCGATCGCTCGACGTAGTTCGCGCATCCCGCGAAGATCGATGTTCACGCCGCTCATCGGTTACCTCTTCCAATCGCAACAACGACGAACTGCTGTCCGTGTTCGTCATAGCGGTAGTCGACTTCAACGACAGGACGAATCACAGAGGACGGATACTCAACCTCATCGTCGAGTCCGACAGTCAAAGTCGATGACGGTATGTACGCAATCCACTCGGCAACAGCGTCGTCTCGTTCAAGATCAGCAGACGACCGATTGACCCGTTGCACATACGCGCTGTATGTCGTCGCGGAACCTACATAGGTTGGTTCGCCGTAATTATTCGTGCCTGCCTTCGCTCGCACATCAACCGTCTGCGTACAGAGACCGGACAACGCCGACAAGAACGCTGTCGCAGCAGCCATCAGTCAGCCCCAGCACCAAAGTATTGGACGCCTCGGATCGTGTTCGAGCGCGCACCATCACGAACGTTCTCGAACTGTCCAGAAGAGAACCAGCCTCGGAACAGGTCGCTGTTCTCCTCGTCGATGTCCTTATCGGAGATCGTTATGCCACCAGCGTAAGGAACAGGCACAGAGCCTTCGCGTTGAGCGAGCGTCCGCAACTCGTCTGCCTGCGTGCGATATGCGCCAGCGCGTTGCGAGAGTTTGACTGACAGATCGCCGATCTGCTTGTCGGCTTCGCGCGCGAGTTTCGCAGCGATCGTGATGCAGCAACGAACAGCAGCCTCATACAGCGAGTCAGTTGATGTTGGCGAACCAGTCGCCTCGGTATTCACCCAAGCGATTTCTTCATCAGATAGCAGTTGATCGTTCGTGTCGGTATCGCCTACAAGGAATCTGATCGCGTCACGCGCAGATGATGCAGGGTCTCCAGAGTATGTCCACGCCATTTGTTACCTACCTGTAGAAGATCGAACCCTCTGGGGTTCCTGAGATCACGTCAACATAAATACCGTTCTGGCATTTCACGCCGCCGGGACCAAACCAAACGATTTCGTGCTTACCGTTCGCGGGAATCGCAGAGCAGACCAACGCTCCGGTGTTGTCGGTACCAGCGTGAATATGTAGATGAACGTTGCCTGAGTCGTCATCATTCACGTCGAGACCGAGCAGAACACAAGAGCCAGTGACAGCCTGCTGGTCGACACCTGTGAGTTCGGCAACGGATGCGGCACTGTCTTGTGCTCTCTGTCCCACGAGTAGTCCTTTCAATAAATAGCAAACGGTCGAGACCGGGACCGTGCGTCAGTTCCCAGTCCCGACCGTTAGCCGGAGGTGATCAGTTGTTAGGTCAGGCGACCGCGTTGCTGAAGAAGTATCCCAGCGGTGATGCGACAACCTTGAAGTCCCACGCGCTCTGGATCTCGATGCGATCGGCGCGGAGGTGATCCATACGGAAACGGCTGACGGCACTTGAAGTACCGAGTCCGCCACCGACACCGCTCCACGTCATGTTGTAACCAGCAGACACGGTCATCAGACCGGGCTGTGGTGCGACGTAGCAGAGCAGAGCGTCCTTGTCACCGATCTGGCTGTAGGACGCGGTTGCGCCTTCAGCAGCAGCGTTGTACACGCCCTTCATCACGAAGATGCGGTCAACCTCGACGATACGCGCAAGGAGTTCTGCGCTAATCGAGTCAGCCGACGTGTACTTGTAGCGATCAACGAAGTCCGCGTGGTTCTTGAGGATCGAGTAAGTGTTGTAGGACAACACGAGCGTGTTCGGCAGATAGCCAGTGTTCGACAAGATGGTGTTCTTGGCGGTCTCGATATCGCCGATCGGGTCGGAACCTGACGCGCTCCAAAGAGTTGAAGGAGTCGAGTCGGTATCCCACACGCCGGTGGTGAAGTAGTTGCTTGACCAGTCGCGCTCCTGACGGATCAGCATTTGCTGAGTGAGGAAGCGGGTCGCGTCCATGTCTGGATCGAGCGGCGAGTCCGAGTTTGCACGAACCTGATCGCCGATGTCCTTGTGCAACGCCCATACCTGCGAAGAGTATGACGCGGTGCTAAGACCGTAACCGGAACCTGCCGACTCGGTGCCGTCTGCGCGAACCTTTGCTTGGTCGCGGAAGAAGTCACCCTGCGTGTAGGTGAAATAGATGTCCGACTGCTTCGCAACTGGAATGGTTGGGAACACTCGGCTGGCGATGAAGTTGTCTGCCTCCTGCTGGTAGGCGACACTCATGTTCGTCAGGACTGCATCAACATGAACCTGACTCTGTGTTGGCTGTGGCATTGTTTCTTACCTCTCGGGTCAGGCGGCGCGTGCGCCGGATGGGTTGAAGAACATCTCGACAGTCTCGCCAGCAGACGCGGCGTTGAGAGCCTGTCCAACTGTCGTGACGGTCGTGTCGGTTCCGGCGGCGATGGCATCAGCCTGTCCATCCGCTGAAGTTCCGATCAGGTTGCCTGCGGCAAGCGTGCCGTCGGCGACGACCTTCGTCACACCGAACAAGCACACCTCTGCGGCTGAGCCGCTGGCAGGCGAGTTCTGGAGAACGCCGATCGGCACGTCGGTGATTGCGGCGCACACCGTAACGGTGTTGTTGCCACTCATCTTGACGAAGTGGTATTGCTTTGCTGACAAGTCCGCTGATGCGGTGAAGTTGCCAACCTTGATCTGCGCGGCTTCAAATGCCATTGGTCAGAGTCCCTTCTCGGTGAGGTAGGTGTTGTAGAGGTCGATGTCGCGCTCTGCGACAAGAGTGATCGCCTTTGCGAGCGATGCTGCCTCGCCGGAAGCGACGAGATCATTTGCGCGGGACTCGATGACTCCCCAAGCGTCAGCAGCGGCTGAACCTTCAGCGTCGTTGCTGTCGGTGCCGATCTCTTTCAGCACGCCTGCTTCGCCAAAGGCGAGAGCGGTCTGCTTGAGGATGTCCTCGACGCGTGCAGCGACTTCTGGCATCTCGCCGCGCATCTTCAACAAGTCCTCGCCGAGTGCTTGCGGATCAACTCCGGGCAAGCCAGCGAACTCGTGTGCTGTTTCGACTGCCTTAGCAAGAGCGGCATCACGCTCGATGCTTTCCTTCTCGGCGCGCATATCAGCGAGTTCCTTGCGCAGGTCGCCGAGTTCTTTGAGTAGTTCCGAGTTGCTGTTGTCGACGGACGCGGCGACTTCAGTCACCTCAGCCTCGACCACCTCGGCGGTTTCGGTCACTTCGAGTTCCACTTGTTCTCCTTCGATCGTGTCGCCACCGTCGGTGACGGACTTTAGGACGAGCCAGCCTTCGTGTAGGTGTGCCGGATGGTCGACACCAGAAGTCTCTCGGATATCGAGATCAGCGAGTTTCACACTGCGGGTCATCAGGTCTTAGGTTACACATTCGTACGTTGTCTCACGTTGTAGGTCGAGTCAGTCATCTTTTCGAGTTTGTTGACGATTGCGACGAGTTCGCGCTCCTCGTCTGCTCCTCGTGCGACGACGCGCCGAAGAAACTCGATCGCGGTCTTTGCCTCTCGTTTCGTCAATGTTGACTTGCCCATCTTCGACTCCGATCTCATACAGGTCGAACTGCTCGACCACCATCTTGTTTGGGATGTGCGTCACATAGTCAACGAACCTGTCACGAGTCAGTGACTGGGCGACTGAAACGTGTCCGCGTTTCCCACCTTGCTTTCGATCAAGCACGATACCGACAGAGACAACTTCATACGGGTCGAGGTCGTCGTTGTCGTCGAGTGACTTCCACTCGCCAGATACGTCGGCGTGTGCGTCGTGCCAGATAACGATTGACACCTTCATTCGTCGTCTCCGTCGTAGTCGTCGCCCTCGTCGTCTTGGTCGTACAGCCTGAACTGTTCTGCGACCTGTGCTGCGTCGAGCGTGAACGCTGCGTCGGCGTGACCGTGTACGACACCAAGCATCTCCCAGCCGAGTTGCGACGCAAGAGTCGGGTCGAGCAAGAACGCTGTCACGTCTCCTTCAGCGTCAACCATTTGGAGATAGCAGGCTGGACCTACACCAGTCTCGTTGACAATTGTCATGTGGTGGATCGCGTAGCCAACGAGTCCGGTCGTGTCGGCTAGATCAACCCATTCACTCATCTGGTCGACAGTAGTCGACCCCCCGCCAACGAGCATGTCCCTCACGAATCGGAACCAGTTCGAGATGAAACGCGCCGTCACCTTCTTGATAATCAACAACTGCTATTCCTTGCTGCCAGTCCTCGTGCCGCACGATCGGACGACCGTCGAGATCAGTTCCGCCTTTGACAGACGGCACCGCACCGTCGATACGAGCCAGACACCCCGGTGATGCGGCGAGCACGGTTCGAGGTCCATCGTGATCTTCTCGTGTCATCTCTGCCCATTCGCGTCGATGAATGTGTCCGTACAGCACGCTGACTTTCTCTCGTGCGAGATACTTCGATGCGGTCGAGCCGTTGCTGTTCACTTTGTCGCCGTGGATAACTCGCAGCCGGTCGTTGACCCAGAACGATGCTGCTGGATATCCGGGCAGGTACTCGACACCGAACTCGTCCATACGGCATAGGAACGGAACAGAGAGAACAGGGAACCCTTCAGGATCAGAGCCGCGCCGTAACCCGAATGCAGCGACAGCGTTCGAGATCAAATGACGTGGCAGACGTTCCTCGTGGTTACCTGCGAGCCAGATGATGCGAGCGCGCGGTGCCGCGTCTCGAAGTTGCGCGCAGAGGACTGTCGCTCGATCAATGCTTGCCTGTGTCGTTCGCGCATACGCTGGCGTGACAATGTATTTGCCGAGTTCAGGCAAGTCGAGATTGTCGCCGTGGAGAACAACTAGGTCAGGGTCGATGTCTCGAACCATCGCCAACGCGGTCTCGATCGCTGTCTCATCGTGTGTCGGTTGGAGCGTCTCGTCCGCAAGTCTGAAGTAGCCGATCTGAATGTCAGGGATGATCGCTGCCGTGTTCCATTTCGTCGACTTCGATGGTTTGGCTTTGCGGATCGGCAACTTGATCGCCGGTCCTCGGTTCGGCAGTTCCCATTTAGGTCCATCCTCCCAAGCGGGCGACAGTTGAACTGCGGCGAGGTCGTGTATCTCTGCCTCGCCTTCATCGTTCTTGGTCAGCGACTGGTAGAGCGACACGCGCTGGACTCGTCCGATCTCGTCGAGGTCGATGCCGTTGCGGTCGAGTAGGTCTGCGATGCGTCCAAGTGATTCACGACGCGCCGATGGAGACTTGCTTGCCTCTGCGGTGATCTTGTCTGCCATACTCATTTCGCACCACACGAACAGAATCCGCCGACGTGTTTCTCGACCGTGTCCTTTGACGTGACGTATCCCTCGCTGGTAAGTGCTCGACGAATAGCGGCTGCTGTTAGTTGCGTGTGTCCGTTAGCCGATGTGCCAACTGCTCGTCTGCCAGCACGTACTTGTTCGATCGCAGACTCGGTTGCTCGACGGTCGTCGTCGCTCATCTCTTCGAGCAGCCGACCAAAATGGCATCGTCGCCGCACCTCTCTTTGCATCTCGTTCGTTAGTGCGTCTGCTAATCCCATTTGCCCTCCATCTGTCGGCGACTCGGTTCCTCAGATGGTAGCAAACTCGGCATATCGAACTCTCGCAGCGTTAGCGGCTCCCTGAAGGAATCTGCAACAAATGTGTGGTAATGCCCGTGACGGCTGATAACGTGTTGCGTATGGGAAAGAACACAACACAGAAGGAGAACCCAATGAACACAGCAACCGACACCATCACAATCAACGGCACCGACTACGAGAAGGTTCGCATCACTTCTCTCAAGAAGGGCGATGTCGTTCTCGCTACTTACAACGGCGGCTCTGAATGGGGCGGTCGCCACCACGCTGGTGGTTACTGGTTTGAGACCGCCGAATACATCTTGACCGACGGCGACGAGCGTACCTACAACCGAGTCCAGCGTTGGGAAGTTGCAGAGCGAGACGCACGAGGCTTCGATGTGAAGCGGGCTAAGTCAGGAACATTTGCGAAGTACACCCGCGTCACCTTCGCAAACCATTTCGGTGTTCATCGTTTCGCCTACAAGGAGGTGAAGTGATGGGCTCGATGAGAACCTACACCGACCGACCACGCAACAAGGCGCTGCCGACGAAATACGTCGGCGGTGCCGGTCACTATCCGAAGCGCGGCGCGCAGAAACCAAAGGGGAAGAAATAATGACCGCTCTCTACTCGAACACTCGACCGACTCGCCTGCCTCGATGGAGGTACGCGGTTCGTCAGATCGTCGCTGGACTTATCGTCACCGGCGGCATCCTGCTCTCGCTGTACCTACTCGGCGAGGTTCTTTCTTGGTTCGGTATCGACTCGATCTGCGCCGAGGACATCTGCTACTAATCACACTTGACACTTGGAGGTAGTCATGACAGCAATAGCCACATCAACATCGTTCGACGCAGAGACCGCGGCGGCGAACGTAGCGCATCACTGCGATCACAAACTCGGCGGCGCATCGTTCCGACTGACGGCGCGCAACGAGATCAACAGTCTGTATGTTCGAGCGAGCAACTCACAGCAACTGCGTGATCTCGCAGACGCACTTCACTGTCTCGCAAACGAATGGGACAACGACGACCTCGATCTCAAATGCGAGTCGTGCGGTGTCGTTGTTCCAGAAGGACAAGGCAAGTACCCGTACAGCATCGGCGGTGACCGTGTATGCGGTGACTGCTTCATCAGCGGCAACTTCCATGACGCGAAGGCGGGTGAGAACAATGGCTGACTTTGAGCGTTGCTTCTGTGGCGCACAGTCGCTCACCCAGACGGGCTACTGCGCGAAGCACTCAGACAGAGAGCGTCTTGTTCACGCCGAGCGAACAGTCGAGCAGAGACTGGCAACCGCTGAACATAATGCGAAGCACTATGAGACCGAGTTCAGACGATTCAAGGAACGATTCGTGCGCGCCGACTTGCGTGCGACCGAGTTCAACAAGATTCTGATGCTGCTTGCTATCGGTGACGTAAAGGTCGAGCAGATCGACTCAATCGTCAAAGAGATCAACACGCGCTTGCCGAGGTTGACATGATTGCCGATCTGTTCGCCGCAGCAGCAGTCGGGCTGCTCGCCTACTGCATACTCAAACTAGTCATCGTGATTGCCGATCTGACTGACAAGGAGAAGTCGAAATGAGTTGGAAAGAGTTCGCCGCCTGTAAAGGGCTACCGACTGCGCTGTTCTTCCCAGAGAACGGGAAAGTGAGCAGCGAGATCATCGAGATGTGCGAGGACTGTTCGGTACAGATCGAATGTCTTGCGGACGCGTTCCGGTTCCCGTCGCCAGAAGATCACGGCATCCGTGGAGGCGTTACTGCTCGAACTCGACGAAAGATGCGGCGCACAGGAATCCCGATCGGGCTACCTCGTAAGCAAGTCAGCGTCGGATTCGACGACCACACGCCGATCTCTCTGCGATACGACTCGCACACCGAAAGGTATGAGCGGATATGAGCGACGACCCGAACCTCTTCGACCTCCCAATGCTCCCGTACGCTGGCACATCCGGGTTTGCAGGCTCTACCTCCAGCGAGGAGCGTGCGCGGCGCGACGACGCAAATGGGACGACTACGCGGCGACAGAGACAAGTGCTTGACCATCTCGCTCGACAAGGCGTGTACGGCGCAACGTGGAAAGACATCGCCTCGTGGTTCGACTGGCATCACGGGCAAGCGTCAGGCGCGCTATCTGTCCTCCACAAGACAGACGTGATCGCTCGACTCGCAGAACGTCGAGACCGATGCGCGATCTATGTCTTGCCGCGATTCGTTGACGGTCGAGAGATCGACACCTACAAGCGAAACACGACACGAACGAAAGCGCGTGCTGATCTCGTCGAGATTCTCGCGATGCTCGAACGCGGTCGCGCGCATCAAGCAACAGAGTTCGTCGAGGCGTTACTGCAACACGAGTATTAGACAGTTGCCTCAACTGGCAGGTCGGCTTCGACTCGACGCGCTGACCCGCCGATCGAATAGCCACGCAACTGTCCAGCCTTCACCATCTCCCATGCCCACGGCTCCCAGACGACTCCGAGGAACGGCGTGTCTGCCGGGAACTGGTATCTGGTGACACCCTGATTAGGCACTGTCAGTTCTGCTTCGAGCGGGAACGGCATCGTCATCAGTTCGACCATCTCGCCAGCAGGCTTGTCTGAGTGCTGAAGGTAGATCGTGCGGTCGCCTTTGCGTACCCATTCCCACATCGCACTCTGGAGAGTTTCCGTGTCGGTGAACTCGCCGTGCGCGTCCTCGCGGTCTGGCACATACGCAGGACCTAGCGTGTAGCGGTGCTCTGCTGCTTTCGAGACGAACCCAGAATCGAGTCGAGTCAGCATCGCTTGCTTGACAGTGTTCGGGATTGCGTATGGCTCTGCGAGTTCGTGCATGACTTCGATCTCGTCTGAGATCAAGTCGTGAATCTCTTTGACTGCTGGCGTGACGACTTCGATGTTGTGTGACGCGTCGTGGAACTCGATCAGCATCTCAAGTGTTGCGGGTTCGAGCGTCGCCTTGCTGAACTGCTCTATCTGTTGGAGGCGCGCCTCGGCTGCGTCACGCTCGGCATAGCAACCGAACGCACGACCGGTTTCTGAGTAGACACAGAACTGGTCATCCTCGACGCGTATCTCACGCTGCACCATACGACGGTCGTTGTCGCTGCCACGAGCCATGTCGTCGCTGCCCATAGACCTATCTTGATCGCTGCTCTCATCGTTGGTCTCCTCTGCTGCTGGTGACAGCGCGTCTGCTGCTCGATCCATCAGAGCGAGGATGCGGCGTGCGAGATCACGCGAGTCGGGGAACATCACGAGTCCGAGGTATGCCTGCGCGAGACAGCCAACGGGGTTGGCATATCCCATGTCGTGCGCCTTTGTTGTTTCGCGGTCTGCGCCGACCATGATCGTTTGCAGATCGTGAACGAGTCCCATCGTCTCGTCGGCGAACTCGACGCGCCCCATACGGACAAAGGACTGGTATGCGTCGAGGAGTTCATCGAGCGGGTCGATTGCTCCGTCGTCGTCCTTCGTTTCGTAGTTGTAGCCTTTGAGCACTTCGGGTGCGTCCTCTCTTGATTCGTCTGGGTGTGTCTTGAGCCACGCGGCAAGCACGCGGCGTTTGACGCCCGCTAGGTCGTCTGCGGGAATCTCGACACGGTTGCCTCGAAACCCTGCGGGTGATAGTGCGGCGACAGCGCGTCCGATTTGCTCAGCCGTCTCTTGCGCTCTGAGCGAGTCCCAGAGGCGGAGTTTCCAAGTGGATGGTGAGTCCTCGTCCGGCACATAGGCGAACGCCTCTGCTGGGAAGTCCTCTCCGTCCTCGCGCTTTGTAGCCACACCTCGAACAGTAGCAGTCCGCCTACCGGCAACCATTAGAGGTAATAGATACGCCAGTTTGTCAGTAGATGTGGGATATTGCCCCAAACGGCTGATAACTTGTGGCTATGGGAAAGAACAGCAACCAGAAGGAGAACCAGATGAACACGATCACTCGCACATACACGACCGCGACAGACGCAGCAATCGTCGTCGCCAAAGTCAACGCCCTCGCAGGTCGAGCAGCCAAGAAGGGAATCGCGACCGACCTCGCCGCGAACGTCGAGACACTCGAAGAGTTCAACGAGATCACCGGCGCACCAGAGACCGCCTACCGAGTCGCAGTTACGTTCACCGACCTCGTTCGATTCTCAGGCGGGTGGGTGCTCGTCGCAGTCGCAGACGCAACCGGCACAGACGAGCCGCTCATCTTTACGTTCGACGACGACACCACGATCGCCGAGAGTGTCGACATGCTTCGCTGCGATCACTGCGAGCGTCGCACACAGCGCAACAAGGTTCTCTTCGTTCGCAACGACGCAGGCGAGCAAGTTCAGGTTGGCGGTTCCTGCGCGAAGGACTTCCTCGGTCACGACCCGTTCTGGACAACCGTCCTCTCCGACGCACTCGACGAGCCAACCGAGATCGAGCGCGGCACCGGCAAGATCGAGTTCCCGACCGTCATCGTTCTCGAAGCAGCGATTGAGGCGAACCGCCTCGGCTACGTCAAGAAGGGCAGCGAGTTCGGCACTCCGACCCGCTCGATCGTCGAGGCGATGCTGAGCGGCAAGTTCTGGAACAGCAAAGAGTTCGCAGACGTTCGCAACGAACTCGCGCAGGCTCCCGCCGCGACCGTCACCGTCGCACAGGTTCTCGACTTCATGCGCGATCAGGACGGCGAGTTCGGACTCAACCTTCGCCGCATCGCCGATAGCGAATACATCGGAGTCAAGGCTCTTGGTCTCGCTTGCTACGCACCGGCAGGCGCAACCGACCACCGAGCCAAGATGCAAGAGCGCGCCGCACGCCTCGCCGCGCAAGAGGCATCACGCGCAGACGCAACGCCTTGCCCGACAGGAAAGGTCGAGATCGAAGGCGAGTGCCTCACGATCCGCGAGACTCACAGCGAGTACGGTTCCTGCTGGAAGATGCGAGTGCTCACCGACGCAGGCTGGGCAGCGTGGGGAACTATCCCACGAGCAATCGACGATGTCGAGGTCGGCGACCGCGTTCGGTTCACCGCGACAATCACCCCAAGCAACGACGACAACCTGTTTGGTTTCTACAAGCGTCCGACCCGCCCAGAGATCATCGAGCGCGCTCAGGCTCCTTCATCCTGAGTCTTTCCCATAGAGCGCGTTCGGAGCCGAGCCGTCCTGCCAATACTGGTGGGGCGGCTTTCGGCTGTTACGCGGCGAAATAGAGCCGCCTCGTGTCAATCTCTCGACGAGAGTGGATGTCCTTCTGGAAGCAGATCGGTGTCGAACGCCTTGCCGGGGAATCGTCCTGTGCGTACCGCTTGCAGGAAAGTATTCACGCGAGCGTATGCCCACTGGTCGCTCGACGTGACGTTAGGGCGGACGGACGACGGGTTCGTGTTGTACGCACCCACGCCGCGCTCGAACACGGCGGCGAGCATTGCGAGCGTTACACGTTTGCCTTTGCCTGTGTGTTTCTCGTTGTGCTCGTCGACTTTCGTTTGTAGTCCTTGACGAACTCGCGCTGACACTGCCTTGTTGAGTTCGCCCTCTTCGATCAGACGGTCGCGAGTTCTCTCAGCCCAGTCCTGTGCGCGGTCTCGATTAGCGCGTCCGATATCGCCACCCCAGAGCAGCCACGCGACTTGTCCCGGTGTCGGTCGTTCTCGATCGCCTGACAGGTACTCGTTCGCCTTCGGTGATGACAGATCGGTCGAGTGTCGAGCGAGCCACGCCGCCATACGTCGAACCTTCTCTGCTGTCATCTCGCCGCGCGCCATCGCACGCGCCTCTCGAACAGTCTTAGGGCGCAGACCGTCGCCAGCGAACTCTAAGAGATCGAGACCGCGCTTTGCGTTCGCTCGAACATAGGACGGGACGTTGATCGCCATTAGGTTTCTCCGTTTCCTGTTTCAGTCGACGGCAGAGGCGGAGTTGGTAGCGGTCGACTTGCGAATGTTTGACCAGCGTCTGAGAAGTCGCGTGGCACAGTACGGAACGGGTCGCCGAGCGTTCCTGTTCCAAGATTCTGTGGTGGCTCATACAGACGGGTGTCAGTTCTCATCGTCATCGTGCAACGACAGTTCGGGTGCGCCGGGGGTGACTCGACTTGCGCGCCGTTCGGTAGCGCGAACGGTTCAGCCACCTTGCGTTCTTGACCTTGCATCGGGACACATATCTGGCAAACGTCGAAAGGTCCTGTCTGCCATTGTTTGCGTGAGTGCTCTGCTGATGCGATGCCAGAGTCGACTGCCTGCTGGAACGTCAACAGGCGCGCTTGGTTATGGGCGCGCATCCGTTCGGTTCGTGCGATGGTTCGAGATCGAGCACGGCGCAGTTGTGTCGCGTACTTGTCGCCTTCCTTTCGCATCTGTTCGAGTGCTTTCGTTCCGGTGATGCCTCGACTTGCTAGATCATCAGCGACTGCGGTGACGCGGTTGATGACTGCTGTCTCATAGCGTCGAGTCAGACCGTTGAGGTTCGAGCCGAGCGTGTCTGCGAACTCTCGCGCTCCTGCTGACGGGTTGACTGTGCGAAGTTGCGCGAAGATTCCTCGACCTGTCTGCTGCACTGTCTGCTGCGCGGAGAACGATGCGTCAATGATTGCGCGAATCGACTCTTGTTCAGATCGCACCATGTTCGTGATCATTGTTGCTGACTCTCGTCGCACCCAGTCGACAGCGCGCGGGTCGGTGCGATCGAACCGGAATCTGAGCGCGACCTCGGACGGCGAAGGTGTCTCTGCTTTCCCTACTCGACGGTAGTCGCGCGCCAGTTGGTTGCCGATCTCGATGGCTGCTGCATCGCCTGAAGCAACGAACGCTGCCATCAACGCGCTCTCTATCGCCGTAGAACGCTGCGAAAGGGCGTTGAGTACGTCTCGCCCATAATCTGCTACTTCACCGCTCTCAACTGAATCTAGGAGGGTCTCGTGGGAAATAGAGTCAACAACCGCCACGAGCACGTCAGCAAGATCGAGTTCGAGTTGCGAAAGGGTCGTGGCTCCAGCCTCACGGAACTCTGGGTGACCTGCTGTTCTACGTTTCGAGAGCGGAACGCGACCGCGACCTCGGATCGGGTCGAGTGCTCGACGTATCGCCCGAACAGATCCGGGCATCGGTCAGACTTCCTCTGCCTGCCCAGTAGGTAGACCAGCGACGGTTCGCAAATAGCCTTCGAGCGTCTCGTCAGGGAACAGAGGTGCGCCTGCTTGAGCAAGCGACGTGATGAACGAACCGAGCGCGCCGATATCGACAGAACGTGGCGCAGACGCGGACAGCGTTGGGGACAACGCCTCGTCGATTCCGTTGAGCCTCATCAGACGTGGGATGGCGTGCTGGTTGAACACTTCAGTGATCTCAGACAGGTATGCGTCGAGCGACTGGATGAACAGATCGACCTTCGAGACGCTTAACGCTTGCGAGCCGACCTTCTCGTGACCGAGCAGAAGGAAGTCAGCCAGCACAGTCATAGCGATGCGCTGGTCATAGCGCGCGATGATCGCATCTGTATCGAACTGACGGCGACCGCCTGTTGACAGCAACGTCAAGTCGAACGCCTTGTTGCCAGTCTCAGGGTCGTAGGCGAGAGGGAACACGATGCCCTCTTGCTCGTCGCGCTTGATGTTTCTGACGATCTGTTTGATTGCGTCGAGTGCCGCGCGCTCGCCAGCGGTCGCAGAGTCAGACAGCATCTGTGGAGGAACGAGAGCAACAGGCAGACCTGCGAGGTCGCGCTCGATGCCGATTGCTTCGATCTCTTGGATGCGTCGCTTGTAGTACCACGACGTGAACGCGTTGCGAAGAATCGAGCGTCCTTGCGGGTTGTTCAGTTTCGTCGTCGTGCGGAACAGCAACGCCTTCTCGATCGGGATGTACACGACACCCTTTGACTTCGCGTTCGGGTCATTCTGGTATGCGCCTCTGATGCCGCCGTTGTTGTCGAGTTCCCAGCGGTCGATTGTTTCCTGAGAGCGCACAGGTAGTTTGCGCCAGCCGATACGTCCGTCGCTGTAACGCGAACGGGTGCGCGGATCTTTCGTGTAGCCCTGCCGACGCTTGTACACGACCTCGTGGTAGGAGTAGCCGTACACGAGGAATCCCATGATCGAGGCGAGCGTGTCTGCCCACGAGTTCGACATATCCGACAGACAGGTTGACACGAACTCTGCCTCTGCGATTGCGCGCTCGTCGTTCGCGTCTGCTGGTTCAACTGTCCAGTCGACTGAACGGATCAGCATTTCGATTGCGTGCAGCATCGCGCCGACGACAGGATCGTTGTCTGCCATCTCGCGGTAGTTCGCATACTGTTGCTTGCCTTGCAGTTGACGCAGGAAGTCGTTCCGAATCTCGCCGCCGTACTGGTGCAGACCTGATGACCCGATCTCCATGAAGTCGGTTGACGATGGCTTTGCCTTCGCGATGGTCGGATCGAGGTCAGTCACGTCATTCAGCGTAGCCGACAGATAGCGGTCGTCAATCGAGGTAGCCCATGCCGAGAGCGTCGTGAGGTTTCTCGATCACGGTGCGCGACTCTTCCCCACGTCGAGTATCGACGCACACGAAGTCGCCGTCCGCCGGGTAGATGTTGTCAGGTCGACCAGCGATGAAGCAGAGTTTGGAATCGCCGTGCATGAGTTGACGTTGTACGCCATCGACAATCCACGGGTAGTGAATGTCCTTGGAGCCGGTTCGGAACTCGACACCGATCTCACCCTCTGAGCCAATCGCCATTAGTACACGCCCTCGCAACACGCGTCACGTCGTCCGCACTCCACGCACTTGTAGTGGGCGTGCTCCTGTCTCATCCTGCCACCGCAGTAACCGCACTGCGTCGAACTATCGAATGGCTGTTGACTCGTTTCTGATGTAGCCGCGCTGACGCACGATCGGTTCGCAGAGATCACAGACAGAAATGTATCTTGGGCGCAGCGTGTCAGATTGCCGGTCGTACATCTCGCCGTCGAGGGTCATATGGTTTCTCGTCACGACCTCGCGTTTGCAGAAGTCGCAGAACTCGACGAGCGAACTCATAGCGTCAACTCCCGCTTTGCTTTGCGAGCGATCTTGCGGACGTGCTTGTAGATCGGCTGGTCGATGTCGCCTGACGGTAGGCACTTGCGAACCGTCGGCGTGCTGATGTCCATGTCGAACTCGATGAGGTCGTCGATGCGATCGGTGAGGTCGTAGAAGTCCATCGTGTCGTCGAGGAACCAGCCCTCCACGACTTCGTAGATCACTTCCTCGAAGGCTTCGGTCTGTACCTCTTCGAGAGTCAGGTCAACATATTGCCTACTCATTTCACTTCACCTTCCTTCTGCGTACTGGTGTGCGTGGGTCTGCGCGGCGATAGTCAGACAGAATCTGATCTGCCTCCTGCTCGCTCTCGCAGTGGCTGAGAACCTCCCAGCCGTACAGCGCGCTGTACTGACCCTCAACGATCCATTCCTCGTCGAGTCGCTGTGCCTCGTCCTGATGCTTGATGATCGCCTGAGCGCAGCGTCGACAGACGATCGGGTGGCACGCGTTGCCACCTAACTGCTCCAGCGTGTAGGTGAGACGATCGGCGAGGGTGGTGGTGTCAGGTAGTTCGATTCTGCCGTCGCAGATTGCGTGGAACTCGATCTGTCCTCCGGTGTGCGAGCCTGCGTGCCACTTGCCGCCTCTGCCTGTCGGGTAGAAGTTGTGTGAGGTGTTCATCGCGTCACCTCGATCATTCGGAGCGGGACACCGACGCGCATCTCGTAGGTGACGATTGCGTGGATGGGTGACTTGGCATTGACGATCTCTGCCATCGTGTGTGGCTGGCGGCGATCGCCGATCGTGTAGATGTTCTGCGGGTACATCGTGTGCGTGAGTGCGATGCCGTGGTTGCTATTGAGCGACCAGCCATTGAAGCCTCGGTTGCTCCAAGTCCGGCGGATGCTCTTCTCGACGTTCTCGTGGACGTGCTCGACTGCGGTGAACCTGTTCATCACTTGACCTCGTAATAGTTTGCGATTGCTTCTCTAGCGCGGGCGAGAGCGCGGCGGTAGGACTTCTTGTCTGCGCGGAGTTCGGTGAAGTTGCTCTGGTAGTCGAGATCTTCGATCAACTCAACGAGTGCTCTGTAAGTGAAGAGGCTCGTGCCTGTGGTTGCGGTGCTCCGAACGCACTCGATGTGTGCGCCTTCGAAGGCGATGTGGTTGAAGCCGAGGTCGCCGTCCCACTTGTAGAGGCGAGCGGTGTGATCCATAAGAACTCGCTGTGAAATTGTTACTTCGATGGTGTCCATTGGGTTCTCCTTTTCGTTGGTGTTCTTTCCCATAACTCAAAGATACCAGCCGTTTGCGGCATTACCACACATTTGTTGAAGATTTCTCTCAACAGCGCGTAACTATTAGAAACGCCACGGAGAAGATTGCGTGAGCGATACCGGCGCAGCGATAGGCGCGGCACGACTCGCATCGATGACGAGATCAGTGAACGCCCAGACGAGCGCGTCAAGTCTGTCGGGAGAGTCAGAGACATCTGGCACCCACGAGCACAACTGATCTTCGAGCGACGTGAAGAACCCGACGTGATGAACGCGTCCCTGTTCGTACAGCGCGGCGACTGGCTCTGCGCGAGTTCGTTTGCCGCGTGAGGCGCGCACGAGTTTGATCGGCACGTTCGGGTCGATAGTTCTGATGAGTGACGACACGAGGTCGCCTCCCTGATTCGCCTCGGCGACGATCACGTCAGCCTTGTGCGTGTGGTACGCGGCGACAGCGGCTGCTGCCCATTCGTTCGGGCTGGCACGCAACGATCGGTCGTCGAGGACGTAGCCTGCGCCGTTGCTGTCTGCGCCTGCGACGACGATGCCTGTCTCTGCTGACTCTTGTGTCGACGTGACCGCAGGGTCGATCGCTACAACAACGCGCCGCATCGCTGGAGGTGTGACGATTCGGTTCGTGTCGATGTTCTCACGTTCCCAGAGCGCGCCGTCAACGTCGTCGATGATCTGTGCTTCGAGTTCCTGACGACCGAGGCGTGTGCCTTCGTAGCGTCGCCGCATTTCCTCGATGAACTCTGGTGAAAGGTTCGCGGCGTTCTCGTATGTCGAGCCAGTAGTCAGACGCACCTTGCCTGTGCTGTCAGCAGCGAGCCTTCTGATGATCTGGATAGGTCGCGGCGTTGTCGTGACGACGACTCGCGGGTGATCGCCGAGACGTAGACCGAGCATCAACTGGTCCCACGCATCCATGTATCTCCACGCCGCTAACTCGTCAGCCCAAGCAAGATCGTGGTTAGGTCCACGCAGGCGGTCAGGCTGGTCAGCAGAGTAGGCGACAGCGGTCGCACCATTCGAGAACGTGACACGCCGTTTCGATGGCTCATAGTTAGGACGTTGCCCCGGCGGGAACACAGACATCAAACCCGATGCGCCTTCGATCATCGTGTCGCGAACGTCTGCTGCTGTTGCGCCGACGAGAGCGATGCGAGACGCGCGCCCAGCCTCGACCTGTTCACGAATGAACTCTGCGCCGGTTCGAGTCTTACCGAAACCACGACCAGCAAGAATCAACCAGACGCGCCACGCGCCGTCCGGTGTTCTCTGTTTCGGTCGTCGCCATACAGTCCAGTCGTACATGACTGCTCGACGTTGAGCCTCTGTCAAACCATCCAGCACTTGTTCGAGAGCAGCGTCATCAAGTGACGCCATTATCTCAGCGAGTGATCTCGTCACCGGATGTCTCCTCAACGTCAATCACGTCGTCGAGACCTTCAGGCTCCACACCCAGCGCGCGGATGCGCTCGACGAGCAAACGACCGACATCTGTCTCGATCGGCGCGCCGTTCTGTCCTGTCACCTCGACCTGCTTCGGAGCGTCAAGCCCGAACAGCGACGACCGTTGCGAACTGATACGCACAGCAGCGTTGATCAGCGCGGCGAACTCGCGCGCATCATCTGGACGTTCGAGCAGACGGCTGAACGTCTGCCGCCAGAGTTGTTCGAGTCGCTCACCCTCTAACGCTCGAAGATTACCGACCGCCTCCGTCCCGTACATTTCGAGCGCGCGGTCATACGCCTCCTTCGCACCAGAGCGCGACTTGTAGCCAACCTGCTTTGCGATCTCGTCAAACGTCATACCGGCAGCGCGCATACGCACCACTTCCCGATACCTGTCCGCCTGTTGAGGAGTTAGCGCGGGTGTCTGTCCCTTAGCCATGTGTTCAGACTGTAGCGTTCAGAGCGTTCAGAGAGTTAGAGGTGCTGGTCGTTCTCGAAGATGTAGCCTGCGAACTCTCCTATGCGGAGCCAGCAGGTGTACTGTTCGAGGTAGTTGGGGGAGATCGGTCGTTGGGTTCCGACAAGTGAGAGTTCTTTGTCGATGATCTCTGCGTGGTTGATTCCGCCGAGTTGTTTCTGTCTGAGTGTCCAGCGGGTGAGTGTTGATCCGAGGTAGCCGGGTTCGGCTTCGATCTTGTCGACGATGATGATGACTCCGCCGGGGTTGAGTTCCTGTTCGAGTCGGTTGATCAGTTTGGTTCGTTCGTCGCTAGTGATGAACATGAGGACGAGGAAGAGGACTGCCACGTCGAACTTCTCATATGGGTATTCGGTTGCGCTGACGATCTCTAGGTTGCCGGGGGCTTTGTAGAGTCGCGCCATTTCTTCGGCGGGTTCGATCGCGATGAGTTTCGCGTTGCGTGTCTTGATGGTGTCTGCTGTTGCGCGTCCGATGTTTCCTGTGGATGCGCCGATGTCGTACATCGTTCCGCCTTCTGGCAGGTAGGCGCGGACGAGGTGTGCGACTCCGTGTGTTGCGAGGTCGTACCACGGGAGTGTGTCGCGGACGTGTTGGTCGAATCTGTTTGCTACGTCGTCGGACTTGAATGTCCAGTCATCAGGTATCCATGATTCAGTCATTGTGTTCTGCCTCGTCAAGTATCTCGCACATGGTGGTTGCGATTGCTTTCATCATTACTGGTGGGACTGATCGTCCGAGTCTTTCCCAGCGTTGCTCGTATGAGCCCGCGAGGATGAAGTCGTCTGGGAATGAGCAGATGCGGCGTAGTTCTTGAAGGTTGAACTTGCGTGGTTCGCTTGGGTGTGTGACTGATGCTGCTCCGACTGAGCCGCCTGTTGCTGTAACGGTCGGGCAGGGCTTGCTGTAGGAGGGTCGAACCAGTTGGAAGTATCTGGCGGATGACTCGCCTTGCTTCAACGGTTTCCATTCTGGACCTATCGCGTATCGAGTGAAGCCGATGTGTCGATCGGTCTCGTCGTCGTACAGAGTGCGGATGAGTTTCTCGTATGCCTCGTCACCCCACTTGCGTCGAAGGTCGCGCGCGGTCTCTGGGTCGGTGACTGATTCGTCGAGCATCCAGAACTCGTCTGAGTGCGTAGTAATCGTCGGGCAGGGCTTGTCGAGTTCGATTCTGTCGCCGCCGTAATTACGCCGTGCGATACGCGCCTCATTTCGCCGTAGAGCGTCGCGAAGGGTGTATCTGTACGGTAGGGGCGTTGGATACCGTACCTGCGCTCTCAGGTCATTACGCAGCCCCATAAAGATCAGACGCTTGCGCGCTTGCGGTACGCCGAGCCGTGACGCGTCGAGAACTGCTGCCGCGACTTGATAGCCGCACTGTTCGAGTTCGCGATAGATCATCTTGAAGTAGCCCTTGGACTCGCCTCTGACAAGTCCGTCTACGTTTTCTGCGATGAACGCCTTCGGCTGAATCTCTTTGAGCACTCGTGCGTAGTCGTAGAACAAGTCGTCAACGCGTTGCGCCGTGTCGGAATACTTCTTGACTTGTCCCCAGCCGCCTGATCGTTTGCCTGCCGCAGAGAACGACGCGCAAGGTGGCGAGCCATCGAAGATATCCAACTCGCCGACATCGAGTCCGACACGATCGAGAATGATGCCGCCAGTGAGTTCTCTGATGTCGTCGTCGAAGAGAATCGTTGACGGTGACGCATTGAGTTTGTAGACCTCGCCTGCAGCCGGGACGAACTCGTTGGCTGCGACTACATGACAGCCTGCCATCCGGTAGCCGAGAGACGATCCGCCGCAACCAGAGAATGTCGAGATCACCTTGCGCCCGTTCGGTTCGAGCGCAGCGATGTCGAGCATCGACGGTACTTGGTATTCAGGCTGTGTCGTCATCGTCGTCGCTTGTATGTCGAGCCTTGCCCGGGGTTGGTGAGCCTGACCATTCATATCCGCACGACGGACACGCATACTCTGTCTCCAACGTGTCTGGCGACAGAACATCGAACGGTGTGTCATCAACCTCGTCGTCCTCGAGAATGCCCAACAGTTTGCGAACCTCGTCCTCATCCCAGCCGGTGCCAAGCAACGTGTCCTGTTCAGAGACAGTCGTCAAGAGATCGAGCAGACGGTCATCGTCGTAGGTAGCGCGATCGGTCGCGCGGTTATCTGCGAGAAGGATGCGGCGTGCTTTCGCGTCGTCGACATCCACCCAATACACAGGCACTGTGGATAAACCGAGAGCCTGCGCTGCCATCAGACGATGGTTGCCAGCAAGAACGTGACGCGTCGATGTTTGGGCGACAATCGTTCCGTACCAGCCGTTGTGTTCTATTGACGAAATAATCGCGCCGATGTCGCCGACACGAGGGTTATCTGGGTGGACAACGAGCGAATCGACTGCCACCTCTTCAGTGTTCGTTTGATCTGCCATAGCGTCAGCATAGACAACTGTCACTGCGGTAAGGCGACGATCAGTTACGGTGGTGCCGTGCTCGATCTTCCAGACGGTATCCCAGCCCCCGGTGAGTGGTCGCTGCACGCTGTCTGTAAGAACAAACCGATTGAATGGTTCTACCCGAAGTCAGGTCGACGACCAATCAAGGCGTTGGCTCTCTGCGGCGAATGTCCTGTCCGTGAGGACTGTTTGAAATACGCGCTTGAGAACCATCAGCATTGGGGTGTCTGGGGTGGAATGACAGAGCGGCAAAGGTTCGAGGAGAAACGTCGCCGCCGAATGTAGTGAACCCCGCCTGCGGGTTACTAAGCCACAGACGAGGTTCATCAGACGGTGTTACATGAGGGGCAATCCCGCTCCCCGTTCGCAGTTCTCCTACGGCTCCAGTAGTTCTGACATCTCTTTGATGTAATCGTTGCTGTCGAAGCAGAACACCTTAGCCTTGTCGGGTGACACCATAAAGACATGCAGGCACGGGTCGTCGCCGTTCTCAAACTTCTCGTTGAACTCTTCCAAGAAGTCGTCAGTCATAGGCGGGTTGTGTTGCATACAGCCATACGTCAGCCACCCTTCGTTCAAGCCTTTCTCGTACCAGCGACCGAAATTGCAGCGCCGAAACACGTCGAGCAGTTTCATCATGGCAGTCTCCGAAACCATCGCCTGTTACGTCGTGCGGCTTCGAGCGTGACCGTGTGATCGCTGACATCTTCTCGCAGAGCGTTCAAGTCGTCACGCAAGACAGCGATCTCTGCCACCGCCTTCTCGATCATCGCGAGCGCAGTGAAGGTTTCTTCTTCTACGCGAGGCGTTGACTGAAGATGATCGATGATGACCTGCGCGGCACTCTGCTCGATCCTGCGAACAGTCTCTAGGGTGGTCTTCATCTCCCACGCTGTCTCTTGTCGCGTGAGTGGTGTCTTAGTTTCCATGCCCCATCGGTATCGAACAACTTGACGCTGAACAGGGTCGAGTAGTTCGAGATGGTAGGGGTGCTTGATATCGGGTCGGTTGATAAGTGCTTTGCGTCCGCGCATGATTCCTCCTGTCAGGCGGTTGGGCTGAATGAATAGTTGTATTGAGAGTCAGACTGCTTACGCAGACGAACTCGTTTGTCAAGCCGCAACTCTGCGGCGATCGACCGACGAGCGTTTGCGAGAGTCGTAAATGCCTCTTGCCGCTCGCCTGTCACTGTGCGTTTGATCTGCACAGTCTCTGGGTGGTCAGGATCGCCGACCACGTTCTGTTGCACGACGCGCCTGTTCATAATCCATGCGCCTCCGGGCTTGTCTGTCTTGATGAGTTCCCACTCGATGTTCATGTGTTCTCCTTCTTCTGGTGGGGGGGGTGGTGGTGTCTGGTCGATGACCTTCACGAGTGATCTGACGCTCACGACGCAACCTCCTCTCGCGTCGCGAGCACTGCGCGCTCGTCGATGAACTCGACTGCCTTCGATGCTTTCGAGGCGGCTGTCCAGAGTGCGCGGTAATCGTTCTTGAGGATGCTTACCCAATGGGCGAGGTACTCGGCGTGATCGGGGCGTGGCTCTTCTTCGATGCCGAGCGTGGCGCAGAGCATCGCTGATCCGAGTTCTGCGACGAGTTCCTCTGCGGCGTATGCGTCGCTGCCGAACTTGTTCTTGAGGTCGCGGTTGAGGCGTGACTCGTTTCCTGTCCAGTGAACGAGTTCGTGAGCCAGCGTGCCGTAGTAGCCCTCGGCGGTCTTGAACATCTCGAAGTGTGGCATCGTGATCGAGTCGTCCGATGAGCGGTAGTAGGCGCGACCCTCGTCGCTGTGCTTGATCGTTGCGCCAACGCCGTTGAGGTAATCCTCTGCGCTTGCGATGCGGTCGTCCTCGCTGACATCTCCTGTCGGGGCTGACCAGCCGTCGACCTGCGTCGAGTTGAAGACTGTGAACACTGACGGAATCATTCGACCGCACTGGTTGCAGATAACGTCGTCGCCGTGGTCGCGGCACTTCTTCTCGATCCACTTGATCAACTTGATGCCGGTCTCGCCTTTGCGGACTTGAGCGTCGACGCTCTGCCACTGCTTGTAGGTTGCATAGAACTGAGAGCCGAAGTCCTCGCCGAGAACCCAGAGAGCGATCAGGTTGCCGCCCTTGTACTGCTTGCCGGTGACGGCGTTCGTTGCGACCGAGCCACCCTTCCAAGGCTTCTCCCACTTGCCGGTTGCGATTCCCGACTCGATGCTCTTGATGATCTGTGCGGCGACGTTCTCCATCACCTCTGCTGACTTGTTCATTGTGGTCTCCTTCTTGTTGTTGTTCTTTCCCACGAACACAACGATATCAGCCGTTTGGTGGATTACCACACACAATGCGAAGATTTATTCCGACAGGTCGAGTTAGCGCGTCAGAGTGCGAACATTCGCGGCGATAGTCCGCAACGCTTCAAGTTGCGAACGCAGCGAGGTCATATGCTGCTGCGTTGCTTTCTCGCGCGCCTCCAACAACTTCCAGTTGCGGAACGCGTCAGGCGACCTGAGATGCGCCACAGCCTCTTTCGTCGCGACCGGAATCTTGCCGGGCTGCTCCACGAGACCACGACTGAACGCGTATTTGTAGTCCGCCTCTGCGTCTGCGCGTTGCGCGGACAGTTCAGCGAACAGCGCGACCTGCTCGTCAAGCGTCTCGACAATCGCGATGATGCGTTGCTCGACATCGACTTGCGTCAGTATCTCCATCAGGTGTTCCCACTCTCGTCACTAACCGTAAGGCGCAGACCATCGATGCCGTCATACCGTACCGGCAGAAACGTAACGGAGAGAAGGTGCCGGTCGTCATCGTCCTCGATCACACCTGCGTCAACGATGCCATCGATCGCCGCCTTCACCGACGGGTAGCAAGCGGCAACGTCCGCGCGCCAGCGACGTGATCGAGCGAGCGGTTGCGCTGTGATCGACACGCGATCAAGTTTCGGAATGTTCTCTGCGAGTGTCAGCCACGTCCAACGTGTGCGTGTCTCTCGAACTCGACGTGCGCGCTCGTGGTAATGCAAACGCCGTTCGGCGTTCGCTGTCCACGGTCGTTCGCGGTCGGTGATCGTCCACTCCACAGGTCGAGTGTAGCCGTTAGGCAAACAACAGAAAGGAGCCCGACGCGCCGGGGGGTAGCGCGCCGGACTCCTTCGAGCGAGTCGATCAGCCCTTGCGGGTAACCGTAATGAAGATGTCCTCGATGGGGAAGTCGTTGAACTCGACGACGCGATCGGCGATCCAGCCGGGGGAGCAAGGACACATCGAGCATCCTGCCTTCTGTGAGTGCCTGATCTTGTCGAAGTCGATGCCGATGCCTTCGAGAGCGGTCGTGATCATCGTGCGCTCTTCTTTGCGATACACGCGGCGACCTGCCTTGTATTCGGGACGCTCTTCGCCGTATGGCTCATAGAACTCGGAGAACGAGTCGGCGAGTTCGTCGAGGTGCTTGCCTGAGACGTAGATGCGAGTCTTGCGCTGCTTGCCCCAAGACTGCGTGCCTAAACGGAGGTCGATCTTAAATGAGAAGCCGTCTGCCTCGAAGTCGATCTTGGTGTCGCGGATTAGTCTCTCCATTTGGCATTCCTTGCGATACAAACGTGACTCGGTGACGCGGACTCGTGATTCGAGTCGATCTTTCACTGCGATAATTCGCTCGATCTCGTCGATCAGACGCTGCTCTGTTTCGGTGGTTGCGGTGATGTCGGTAACTGTGGTCATGGTCATTGTCTCCTTGTGGTGGTCAGGCGGGGCTGACAGACAGGACGAACGTTCCGGCGAATCCGGCGTGCTCTCGGACGACGACGACTTCGGCGCTGTCGTCGAGGCCAGCGACGGCTTCCTGCATCCATGTCGGGAATATGACTTGGCGGCTGCGGAACTGTGCGACCGTTTCGGTCGTGGTCGTGAGGCGGGTGCCTCGGGCGGTGGTGGTCTCGGTGGTGTTCATTGGGTTCTCCTTCTGTGTTGTGTTCTTTCCCATATCCACAAGTTATCAGCCGTTTGCGGCATTATCACACATTTGTTGAAGATTTCTTCATGTTGGGTTTGGCGGCTTCGATGCGAGCAGTCCGATCGAGGTCGCCTGCTTCGGGTGATCGTGTATCCAATCGTGACAGGCTCGACAGATCGCACGACAGTTGTCAGGGTCGAGGATGCTGCCGCCTCGCGCTCTCGTCACGACCTCGTGAATGTCGCACGACCACAGATCGCAACGATGCTTGTCGTCGACGACGAAGATCAAGTCACGCGCCTCGCATCGAGGTCGCTGGGCGAGCAGACCTGCGACGAGTTCGCGGCGAGCACGGTTCACCTTCTCTCGTTTCTTTGAGACTGGTCGCAGTCGTGTTCGACGTTCGGGAGGCGCGCCACGTTTGAGAGGCGTGCGGCGTTCGATCGGTGAGCGTTTCATTTCGGTCGTGTCCTCAATCTTCCTCGACGCTTGTCGTGACCGACGTGCCAGTAATGACAATGGTTGCAGTAGTAGGAGTCCATTCGATACTTCTCGCGCTGCATCATGTTCTCTGCTGCTCGTTCTGCGTCACGCTTGCTGTATTGGTGTTTGGTTGTCACGGCACACTTACCGAGAACAGCGACCGGCTTGTCAGTGACGCCGAACTCTCGACGGCGTTTGTTCTTCTTCTTCGCTCGACGATGCATCTCTTGCGCGTTCGTGCGTCTGCTCATTTCAGTCTCGCTGTTATCCGATCGAACTTGACAAGGTCTGGTTTGCGACCGAGACGCTGGCACTCTTGCTCGTATGCCTTGCGTGCGATCTCGATTCCGTCTGCGACTGGGACGACTCGACCCCCGCCTGTAATCGCTGCGCGTGGTGCTTGACGGCGGGAGAGTTCTGAGCGGTACGCGTCGAGCACGATGCTGATTGGCGGACGGCGCGCCTCTGTCCAAGTACGGACGACGTTCCTGACTGCTGCGCCCATCGCCTCGTAGTCGTTGTGCTTCTGTACCTCGTCGATGTAGACCACCACGCTGTCGTCGTTCCATCCTGTCGTTCCTGCGACGAGAAAGCCGACGAGCATCGCTGCTTGGTCTGATGTCATGACACCACCTCTTCTGCTGGCTTGTTGATCAGAGTAATGCGACTGGTGTCGACTGTCGCGCAGTTGCCTGATGCGTACTGCACGCGCGCTCTCCCCCACTGACGCTTGCCTGACTTTCTCATTGGTTCCCACGCGACGAGAATCGCATACCGTCTCGGTAGGTCGTCGTGTTCGACGTACACCTCTGCTCGATCTTTCGCTGCCTTCATCATTTCAGGGTTGACTTCACGCGCCATTTGCTCCCTCCAGTATCTCTCTGATCTTGGTCATTCCCGGTGCCGGTCGACGAGTCGTGTCCGTTGGGTTCGGTAGTTCGTCCTCCCAGCGTCGAGCGTTGAGCCACGTCGCTGGATGTGGGATGAACTGAGGTCGAGTTTGAGATGCCTGCCAGTAGGCGACGTGTGCGCGGATCGCTTGTAACGCGGCGTGACGATCTGGTTCGGAGAGTTTGCCCCACGCTTTCTGCGCTGGTTGCTTCCCAGTCTTTCTCGGGTAGTTCGTCCAGAACTCGTCGAACTCGTTGTCCGCCGTCAAGAGTTCTTGGCTCTTGGTTCGTGGTTCTTGGTTCTTGGTTCTTGGAGTGACGGAAGTGTTGCTGGAAGTCTTGCCGGAAGGGTTGCCGGAAGGGTTACCTGAACTGTCGTCGAGTACGTTGTCGGCGTTATCGAGCAGTGCGGATAACTCGTCGCGGACGATGCGTTTCAGAGCGTCTGACACGATCTCGTCGTATGCGGATGCGATCGCCTTTCGACCGTTCGGCTGTGTGAACATCTCGTCATATCGCATGTAGGTGCGGACAAGTAGTTCTTGTGTGTCTTCATCGACGACAACGAATCCGCGTGCTGTCAGATCCTCGACCGACGCTGCGATGTCCTCGACATCGAGATCGGGATACATAGATGCCCAGCGACGCAGAACTGTCGGCAAGACACCTGCCTTCGAGATATTCGGTTGCGAGATCAGTTGCACATACACGATCTTGCTCGCCGCTGACAGGTCGAGCCATTCTTGATCTGTCCAGATGTTTCTCATCAGTCGTACATACTTGCTCATATCGCCTCGTCTCTATGGCGTTGCGACACCCGGTTGGTAACATTCATTGTGTTCGACCTCCTTGCGGTCGTGCCATGCCGGGGGACGTTGTGGGGCGTTGCCCCGGCTGTTACTTGTTTGATCTCCCGACCGACGTTGAGCATAGAAGGCAGTCAGGTATTCTTCGCGGTGCGGTGAAACCTCCACACCGCAATGGTGTCGCCTCGGACTGTTTGTGTTCGCAGTCCGAGGCGCACTCATTCCAGTATCGCTCGCACAGCGTCTGACGTATGCGAACCATTCCAGCCTTCGATGTAGGCAAGGACGAGTATCGAGCGAGGGACGACAACTTGAGTGTCGCCGTCCTCGTCGAACTGCGTGAAGATCACGACTGGTTCATCTTCGAGATAGCCGAACGATGCTGACCCGTCAGGATTGCCCTCTATTTCGCCGTAGAGCAGTTCTGGCATCCACGAGGGTAGAACTACGCTCGAAACCGTGTTGCGGCTCTTAGAGACGCTCATAGGAGGGTCTCTGGGATCGGGTCGAGCGCGAGGCGTATCGACGTAACGCTGTCGGTGTCCGTGTCTCCTGTCATCGTGTCGTCGACGATCTCGCCGTCAACGATGTCGGCAGCGTCGATTCGATCGAGCAGAGCCTGCAACCTCGACTCGGTAAGTCCCTCGGACGGAGGTAGTTCGTCTTGCGATTCCCACCAGCGTCGAGCGTCGTCCTTGTCGCCGTCGCACATCGCGAGCACTCGCCGCTTTGCTTCTGCGATCGGAATGATCGGGTCAGCGAACGGGTCTACCTCGACCGGCGTGCCTGTCACGTCGACTTCGCCACCGATCTCTTCTGGCACATAGCCTGCGCCGAGAACAACGTCAGGGAACAGAACTCGACAGAGCGCGCTTACCGATCGCCACGTCAACATTGAGTCGAGATACTGTGACCAGTTCTTCTTGCCTGCCAGCCCTGCGCGTTTCGCGTCGACTTCGCTGAACACTGCGCGGTGTTCGTCGCCGGTGTCTGCTCGACGACCGATGGCGATTGCCTGACGACCTTCGTCGCCGTCTGAGAGTTCGAGAGTGACAGAGTGTCCCGCTCGACGAACGAGACCGAGCATTGCTTCAGGTCGCAGGCTTGCCGTGCCTTCAATGACGTGGTAGTTCCGCAGGCTCGTCATCACGTCCCAGCCGAACGACAGACCGGCGAGACCGGCTGCGACGACATCGGGTGTTCTGTTTCGATATGCGGCAGGGATGATTCGAGATTCGGCGAGCACTTCGGCTTGCCGCAACATAAGGCTGAAACCAGCGTCAGTTGTAGGTACAAGTTCGTTTGACATTTCTTTCCTCCAGTTACTTGCTTGCGTGTTCATTATCTCTTGCGTGTTCATTATCTCTTGCGGGTGTCACGGTCAGAACATAGGAGCCTCCTCGTCCGGTGTGCAGAGATCGACGAATGTCGTCTGCTCGATCTCGGGGTCACGCAACCGGCGCACGATCGGTGGTACGGGAACGACCGAACCACACTGTCGGCAGTATGCGGTGCGCGGTGTTAGTTCTCGACGCAGACGATGCGGACAGTCTGCCTCGTCGTAGAACTCGATGCCGTCAGGTGTCGTTGCGTCGACTTCGAGTTGCCGCCAAGTGTCGGGGTCTGGATATCCGCTCACGAGGCGACCTTCATATCGACCCAGACGATTCGACCGCGGCAGTGTTTGCACAGCCAGCGATTCTCACGCATCGTCTTTGACATCTTCCAACGATAGGCGAGACCTTCAGCGTGACAGTCAGAGCAGTTCGCCTTGTATCGACCCATCGGCATATCGCCTGCCTCGTCTGCGTCGGCGCAACGCTCGATGTGACGCATACCGAGTTCCTCGCACCACCACCGCCAGTCGGCACCGTGATCTGATCTGCCTCTGTCGAAGTAGTCGCAGGCATGAGCGAACTCGTGGAGGATCGTGTTCTCGATCGACTCGATGCTGGCGTGTTCGACGTAGAGCCTTGACAGACCGATCGAGCGTGTCTTTGGTCGAAAGACTCCGGCAGATCGTTTCATGTTTGATAGCCCGATCTCGACGAACTCAGGCAGGTGTCCTTCTGCTTCGAGCGTCAGGCGCACCTCCTTTGCGTAGGCGAAGATTGCCGCGTGCTTCGAGCGTCCGCCGTCGACGTAATCTGCGAGGGTGAAGTGGATAAGAGTTGAGCGGCTCATCCGATCGCTCCTGTCGTGTAAGCGGCGCGGTGTTGCGCCCAAGCGAGAGAAACGTCTGCTGGGTCGCCGCCACCGTGAACCCAAGATGAACCGAACTCTGCGAACATCTCTGCTTCGTTCACCACGCCTCGCAAGGCGCGTCCTTGTGCGGGTCGTGATCGACACAGCATCCGATCGTTCCTGCTTGGCAGGGCTCGTACTCCTGCCGATCAAAAGCGATCGTGACTTCGTCGAGTTGGCTGGTGCTGGGCTGGTTCATGGGGTTCTCCTTCTCTGTTTCGTTCTTTCCCATATGCACACGTTATCAGCCGTCACGGGCATTACCACACACAAGGAGATATTTCTTTGCGTTAGCGCGATGGCGTGTGTCGTCGAAGTCGCAGAAGAATCTCGTCCGCCTTCTCTTCGCTCGTCACAGGAGCACGCCGCCGATGACCTTCTCGATCACACATCCAGCATCGGGTCGAGTACGACGACAGCCATTCGACCTCGCAACGAGGACACCAAACGTCAGGCAGAATCTCGATCACGCCGCTGCCAGTCTTGATCAAGATGCCAGTCGATGTGATCGTCGATGCGTTTGTCAAGTCTGTCGATCTTCGTGTCGACACGTTGCACGCTGTCACCGATGCGTTGTAGTTCGCTGATATTGCGGTCGTGCTGTTCCGTGTTGCGTCGATCGAACCGAGCCATCAAGACAACTACTGGTCCAGTAATAACTGCGACGACGATCGGCACGACCCAGACAGCCACGTCACACCTCGTGCTCTTCGTCACGTTGGGATAGTCGAGACCCGAACGCTGCGTCAATCTCTTCGCGAGTGATCACACCGTCGTCTGCGTAGGCGCGCGCCAACTTCTCGACAACTTGCGCTGTCGCAGAAATGCCTGCGAGAAAGGCCGCCTTCCAAACAGGGATGCCGCCGATGATCGACGCACCGCCGATGATCGCCATCGACGAATATGCGAACACCGCGCCGACTCGAAACATGAGATGCGCGATCACGAGTCCTCCGCCAGCACAATCACATACCAGACGCGACGACCGTCCTCGGTCGTTCGCCATTCACCGCGAGTGCGAGCACGTTTCATTCGTCACCGTCCGGCAAGAAGTAGGAAGCAAAGTGCAAGACGACAGCGGCGACACTCATCCAGATGCCAGCGGTGCGAGTCGAGCCTGACAAGGTGATCAACACGAGTCCTGTGCCTGCCAGCGTCCATGCTTGTTCTGTTATGTAGCGGACGAGTTTCATGGTCAGACCTTGCGACGACGTGTTGGCAGTGGCGACACAGGCGATGCGACAGTCGCTGTGACAGCAACAATGGTACGACGTTCAGCAACAGTTACGTTGGAGCCAACAGGTTTGTAACTATCTAGTGCGCCGCTGAACACGTTCAGTTCGGATTCCAGTTCGCTCTTTACTTCATCGTCAGCATCATTGAGCGCGGCAACAACTGCTTCGATGATTACAGGGTCAGCGTCCTCAAGCCCTGCGGCTACAAGCGCGCCGACATCTTCGACTTCGATCTCGCCGTCAAGTACGTCGACGAGCGCGGCGACGAGTTCAGGTTCTGCGTCGTCGAGCGCGTCTGCGATCTTTGCGCTGACGATCGGCTGGCTCGTGGTAGTTGAACGGTCCACCGATGCCTGCTGCGATGGCTGCGTCGACGAGGTTGTTGAGGCGATCGTTGTTGTCGGGGTGGTGCTTGTAGTCGTCGATGAGGATGTCGATGTCGTCGTGCTTAGAACAGGGGCGAGTGTCGTGGCAGGTGGCGCAGATGTAGAAGTCGTCGGCAACGTTGTCGATGTTGTGCTCGTCGTCGTGGTCGGAAGTGTTGTCGGCGGGGCGGTAGTGGTAGGCGCGACCGTTGTTGTCGATGACGATGTTGTCGTCGGTGACGACGTAGTAGTCGGCGGCACTGTCGTCGTAGTCGTGGTGGTAGTTACGGCGGTGGTTGTCGTCGTAGAGGAAGGGACAGTTGTCGGTGCCGGTACAGGAACCGAGGTGGTGGTTGTCGTGGTAGAAGGCCATGTCGTTGTCGTCGTACTCGTCGTGGTTGTCGTTAGCGCAACAGTAGTTGTCGTTGTCGACGTTGTAGTGGATGTCGTGCTCGACGAACTCGAAGGCGTTGCTGTAGCAAGCGAGAACTCGGCAACCAGTTCGTACTCGCCGTCACCCCAATTAGGTTTGTTGCCGAGACCTAACTGACCACAGCAGTAGCCTGCACGCAAGCGATAGTCGCCAGCGTCCAGCGTCGTGTAAATCTTCGACGACACACACTGGTCTTGCTGGTTGAAGTTGCCGTCGTCGTCGTATGCGATCAGCGTGTCTTTGCCGCCATACAACCACAGGTAAGGATCAACTGTTACCTCTTCGCAAGACTGATTGCTGTTGCCGTAGATAACGACAAGCGTCTGATCTTGCTCGACCGTGAAATACCAATCCGATTCTGCAGTGACAGTGAACGATGCCGCTGTGACAGAGGTAGGCGCGAACCACGCCCACAACAGCAGGCACAGGTAGACCGCTTTGGATGCTCGCTGAAGAGTCCGGCGGGTCAGTCGCCGAACAATGCCGCCCACGTCAACTTGCCGCAGATACCGTCGACAGGAGGACACGGGTGGTCACTTTGGAAGTCTTTGATGCGCTGAATGGTGTTCGAGCCTGCCTTGCCGTCAACAAGAATCGGGCGAGTGCCAGTCGAGTTCTTGTATCCGAGGTCAGCGAGTCGCTGTTGCGCGAGTTTGACGTGCTCGCCTCGTGAGCCACGCTTGACGCTCTTCACAAACTCGGGTGCGTCAGAAACTTTCTCAGCAGGCTTTGGTTCAGGCTTTGCTTCAACTTTCGGTGCCGGTGCAGAAGTACCGCCAGACACGATCTCGTTCCAGACTCGCTCCATACGGGCTGGGTCATCTGCAACCGCATCACTAACCTCGACGTGAATCCAATCACCGCCGGGAGCACCATGGAAGGCACGCGAGTCGTACACCTTCCAAGCGTCACGATCGCATTTCCAGCCACGACCATACGGTGCTGGGTAGTAGTCGAACACAGCCTCGATACCGAGAGCGTCCGCGTTAGCCACCAGCAAGTCCATAACTGCAACAGCGTGCTCGTAACGTCCCGAGCCTCGCGACTCTCCCATGTTGCGCCACGACAAATCGAACGCGCGACCAGTTCCGTGGATACTCGGCGAGGACTTGCCGCGCTTTGAGCGCACACCCCACGAGCCGTTATTCCAAAGGTTCTTGCCCGTATGAGCGACGATCAGTTGGATCAGTTTCTCTGTACCGGCACGGCGACCTTTCGCGTCACCGTTCCAGCCTGTGTAGGGTCGTTTAGCCATTGAGGTTCACCGCCGATGCAGACGTATCACCAATAGGTCCTTTCGCAGCGGCGACGGACTTCGCGATTGACAGACCGGCAGCGACAGCAGCAGCCTTCAGCGAGTCACCAAGATTGACCGACAAGATATCAACTGCGTTGGTACCGACAAGAGCGACAAGTGTTTGTGCGAACGTAGCGACTGCACGCTCGGCAACGTCTTTAATGAATGATGTCTCGAACATGGTCGAGATGCTAACAGATCAGGCTGGTAGGTCGTTCTCGGCGGGCTTTGGGTGTGCGCCTTTGACCGCTTGACAAGCGGCGATGTATTCGTCGATCTGTGCTTGGTCGCCTTTGACGATGCCGTCGAGATAGTCCTCGATGGGTGGGTATTTGTCTTTGCGTTGGCGTTGATACTCAGTAGCGTTCCATGATGCCCATACCTGTTCGACCTCTGACATGATCTCATTGTCGGTTGGGCGTGGACGTTCGTCGTCCCATACGAGGTTCTCAAGGTCGTCGCCGTGAAAGGCGTACTGGCAGGCAGGTACGAGATTGTTGAGAGCGGTGATGATTGCTACATGCTGATTAGGCTCGAAGCCGTCTATGTCGCCGTAAATCATACGCATACCTCATAGACACGGAATCGGTTGCTTCGGTAAACGCCTTGATAGTTGAGTGTGATTGTAGCACTGTTGTAGGCGGAGACATCGACTCTCACGGTATGTGTCCCTGCCGATAGCGTAAGAGTTGAAGCGGCGATTGTCGCCAAAAACTCTCTGGCAGTGTTCTGCCCAAAGCCGATGTGGTTCGTCTCCATTTGTTCACCTGCCACAGTTGGGCTACCAATGCTGAGTGGCGTGCCGTCAATGTAGAACTCAACAAACAGGTTTGTAGATGCAGTATTCTTGATGAACTGTCCGGTAAAGAAGTCGAAGAACAGGCGGCTGTTCCCTTGAGTCGTTATCGTATGGCTGTGGATTGTTGTGGCTGACGTGATTGACCGTGCGCCTGCCGTATCTTGAAACTCATGCATGGCGACGACAAGACCGGGAGAGTGAATCTCGTCTGCCCGCACAGCACCATCGACATCGAGCGTCGCACCCGGCGAGGTCGTGCCGATACCGACATTGCCAGACGAATCAATCGTCATTCTTGTTGTAATGCCAACGTCTGTGCTTTCCGCAAACTTGAGTTTGCCTGAGTCGCTTTGGTCAACACCAATCGACCAGTCCTGTTGACCGAGCGTAGTCATTGTCAACTTGGAATCTGCACCAGTGTTGTCAATACGAATAGCCCCGCCAGCGACATGCAACTGTTCGGCAGGTGAAGTTGTGCCGATGCCGACGGCGTTGATGAGTGAGTCCACATACAGCGTGTCCGTGTCCACCGTCAGGTTCGTCGTTGACACAGAGGTCGCTGTCACGTTCCCTAAGAGGTCGCCAGCCTTGACTGTGCCAGCCACCTCCAACTCGACCTGCGGATTGGTCGTGCCGATACCGACCCGCTCATTCGCGTCGTCAATGTGGAGCGGTGCCCCGTCCAGCAGGGCAGTCTCGATTGCTTCGACAGCATCGTTGATGTCGGTGTGCTGACCGGCGTGCGACACCGTCGCCATCGAGTCGCTGGACGACGGGTTGGTGAACGAGTCTGCGCTACTCGGAAAGTTCGTCGCCATCGCCGCTGTCTTTCTCTTCGAGTGCGTTCTCTAGGTTGCTGATGTACGCCGCCTGTAAACAGATTTCGTATTCACGAGGGAATCGCTGTTGCAACACAGCGAGAACAGTTTGCGGGTCAATGGTCTTTGCGTTACTCATGTCACTCACTCTAACGCCGATAGGCGTGCGACTCGGGATGTCCCCTCGGGTGTTGGTCTGCCGGGTTCATTGTCGTAGATCAACTTGTCCGACGAGTGCTTGTGCTGATGCCGCCTCATCGTAGCGTTGGCGTTCGTCTGCCGAGCGTTCCGTTGGGCGAGGTGTCGGCGCAACCCAGTCTGGGTGAGCGGTGCCATACATTTCTTCAACGAGTGGTGTCAACCGTTGTATCTCGGCGACGAGGTGCGGGATGAGTGCTTCCAGCCCGTAGGAGACCAGTTCCCCGTTCTGGTCGTAGTAGCAAAGTTCGGGTGCGACCTCTAGCACTTCTTCCGCAATCATGCCCGCCAGATATTCGCCCCTCGTATTGTTCGTGCCGTCTGGCCGGTCTCTCTCGTGGAATAGGACAGGTCGCAAATCGTGAATGAGCGAACGCTCGTTCAGATACTCCATCACCGGGACGATTGACACGATATCTTGCTTGATCTCGATAGTTGACGAGTAGCGCATTATGTGGCCGTTACTGGAGTTCCAGCGTATCGTGTTGTACGAACCGGTCGGATCCATGTTGGGAACGAGTAACTGATAATACTGGTAGATGTGTCCGTCACTGTGAATGAGAGTTCGTCGCACACCGCCTGTGCTGAACCCAATGCTGTTTGCCTCATTGCGATACATGCCCATATCCTCATCACCAGCAAATGTGAATGACGCATCGTTCGCTGGGCCGTAGTCATCTGCTCGGAACTCGTTTGCTCTCGCCACACCAGAAACATCAAGATCAGTAGCGAACAAGTCTCCGGTGACAGTCAGATTGCCGGACTCATCAAGAGTGAGCAGAGTGTTTGCTGTACCTGTCGTGTGCCTGCCGACAGTAAATGTGTTCGTGCCGTTGCCGTTGCTGTCGATGTTCATACGGATGTTGCCGTACGAGTTGATTGTGATGGCATCAGTCCAAGTGTCACCGTTCGTCGAACGAATCGAGTGGAAATCATTCGTGCCGTAGGAGTCCGAGTCCCAAGTGAAGAAGACACCACCGACCCGATAGATCGAATCATGCACGGAGTTTCCTGAGCGAAGCGAGATGTTGCTATTGGCTCGTATCTCGCCACTCGCTGTGATAGCCCCACTTGAGATCGTTCCCGTCGTCAGCGAACCTGACCGAAGCGACGAGTTGCCCGTGTTTTTGTAGGTCGTGTCAGAGCAAAAGTTCCAAGTATTCGATCCATCGTCGTGCCAGATGTGGTCAATGTTGCCGGAGTCAACGTATGCGGCGACAAGAGCGTTGTTCTTGAAGTTGATGTCACCGTCAGCGTCGAAGTCTCCACGGACAGTCGTGCCGCCCGCCATATTCAACCACTTGTCCATGTAAAATCCGGGTCTGTCTGTGTAGATATGCGCGTAGCCCGTGTTCTTCGGTCCGATATCAATGTAACCGTCAGTTCCCTGAACACGCATGGAACCTGACGAGACAACATTGGAAAGCGTCAGTCCGTTCACGCCGATCTCACCTGCGACATCAAGAGTGACAGATGGCGATGTTGTGCCGATACCGACATTGCCACTACTGTTGACGACCAAACGCCAAGAACCGCTGTGCCAAATACCCAACGGGTCAGAGTCATTCACGCCTTCTTTGCCAAAAAACGGTTGAGTGCTGTAATCAACTGCCGAACCGTTCGCAGTGAATTGAATCCCTGATGTTCCTGAGGTGCCATCCTCAAACCGCATACGAGCACCGTCTGAGCCGGGAGCGTTGAAGTCAATCGGCATGACTGGGCTAGTTGTGCCGATACCGACACGGCTGTTCACATCGTCGTAGTAAAGAGCAGACGCACCGCCGAACGATCCACCGTTGTTGTATTGAACCTGCCCGTCGCTACCACCCGGAGTCCCACCACCGGACGGGTCTTGCCAAGTGACTGTGCCTGAGCCGTTCGTGACAAGTACCTGATCGGCTGTGCCGTCAACAGCGGGCAGGCTGAACCCGCCGATTGTGACCGTGCCAGATGTTGTCAGTGTGTCGATCGACAGGTCGTTCAACTGTGCGGCTGTCAACACCTGTCGTGCTGTGAACGTCATGCTGTTACCTCACCCGTTGCTGTAGCCGTAGACACGAAGTGTCCCGCCGGTCATTGTTCCGCCCGATGTTGGCAAAAGGGTGAACGACGTAAAACTTGTGT
>Ga0222719_10000347_pt1 | contig 46757 bp, 49 predicted proteins | sample C33_34DmetaG_FD_165039 | JGI IMG/M metagenome (GOLD analysis project Ga0222719, IMG submission 165039) | Estuarine water microbial communities from San Francisco Bay, California, United States - C33_34D | ecosystem: Environmental > Aquatic > Marine > Unclassified | place: USA: California...
TGTAATACAAATAACATCTGGTACAGGTGGTGCTGACCCAGATATTAATACAGAATATTATAAAGAACCTGAAAATAAAAAGTACGAGCACAAGCAAGAGCACAAGCAAGAGCACAAGCAAGAGCAAGAGCAATATGATATTAAATACTATTTACTGAATTCATACGGTTACAGTATTATTCGCATTTATAAACACAAAATAATAATTATATATAAAAAAATTATTGATGCGAATGAAGTCAGTAATAAAGATGGTAACGCATATTTTTATTCAATCCAGCGCAATGATGGTACTATTAAGTTTGAAAAAATAAGCTCTATCATAAAGGTTTTCTCAGATGAAAAATTTGAAGTCTATAGAAATGATAAAGTTTTAACATGTGGGTTGATAGAGAATCAACTGGCTAATATAAAAGATAATGTAGTAACATCAGATGACAAAGTCACATTTTGTTACGAAAAAGAAAAGAAAGAAAAAAATTCACAAGATTAATAATATACTATAATAATAAGACAAATAATATAGTATGATTCTATTAAGTATTATATCCATAATAATATTTATAGCGATTTACTATTATTTATTTTTAACAAATACAGAAACTTATAGCAATAATAATAAAATATATTTTATGTCAAAACAAGAATTAAGTGATTTTTTACAACATGATAAAGATAACTATGTAAATAATTTGAGTAATATTGATTTATATGCGAGAAAAGTTAAAACAAAAAAAGAATATATAGATAATATACTTAAAACATCGTGTGATTTAAATGATAAGGAAAAAGTATTGTTGAAAAAATGCTGTATTGATGCTGATAATTATTTATTAAAGTGTAAATTACATGATAATTATATAAATTATAAAGAACTGGCTAATATAAAGTGGGTCATATGTTGTACTTATAAAAATGAATCATTTCAATACGAAGAAGGATTGCCACATACAAGGGAAAATGTAATATTTTTATCAAAAAGTGTTTTAAATTACTCGGAAGAAAATCTAACAAATACTTTAATACATGAAAAAATTCATATTTATCAAAGATATAATAAAGATATTTTTGATAAATTAATACACAGCGAGGGTTTTAAAAAAATAGCATATAATAATAAATTTATAAGATCAAATCCAGATACTAATAATGATATATATATTGATAATAAAACAAATAATGTTATGGTATGCTTGTATAGAAACAATAAACCCAATGGTATTAATGATGTTATTATGAAAAACTTTTCATTAGAGCATCCTTATGAAAAATATGCATATGAAATAGCAAATAATTATTATACCGATGTTAAGTATAAAAACATATAAATTTTATATATATATATATTAATTAAAAAGAATATACAATGGAAGAATTACTTAAACAAGCACCTGATAATATAAGTAAAGAAGAAATTGAAATAATTTATTTAAGAAATGATAAAAATGTATTAGATACTCTTACAGAATTATGGAAAATTCCAGTTAAAAATACTGTGAAAAAATCCACTGAAACAGAAAATAAATGGAAGGAAATAAGAGAAATATATGATGATATAGACGCAGAAATGTATAAAATGTTAAGGTCAAAAAAATAATATCAAATTATATTAAATGTATAGTAAAGGAGATTTGGGTATATCTGATATAGATGGAATACCTGTTATGTCTTTTTTTGCACTCAATAAGATTATTAATGGTCAATATCCCGGTTATCGCGATAAAGCTAGTGGTATTAGTTTATTAAAAGGTGCATTAGGTGGTTCTATGGGTTTAGATACATTAGCTAAGGGTGCGTGGAATAATGCTTCTGCGAATTTAAATGGTAATGAGGGTTCTGATATAGAAGTTATTCCTGATCCACCACTATATGATACTGATGTAAAACTTCCTATATGAAAAGATATATAAAAGATATATTATTGTATAATACCAATAAGATATAATGAGGATAAATCATGTCCTACTATTAATATATGTTGGTTATGTAAATTCATTTGTTCCATATGTAAGTTTACTTAAAAAAATACATCATACAAATAACAATGTATGTTCTGTACGAAAAATAATTCATAATTCTGTATCTTTACTAAGAGCATCTTTGCATAATAAAAACACAAAATGGGAACCACCACAAGGATATATACCAGAAAGTCAAAAAAAACAAGATAAATGGGTTACCCGACAAACACCACAAGGATATATACCATATAATGAAAAAATCGCTGAAAAAATTGATAATGATATTGACGAATTGTTTAATGAAGATGCTCTGTTTTCGGATATAACAAGGGAAACATTATATATCAATAATAAATTTGATAAATTATTAGATGATATTAATCATATGAAAAATACTATTGAAAATATCAAAAAACATAACAACATCATTAATATAAAATCTGATTATTATAATGTTGATTAAATTTTTTTTTATATAATAAATTAAAAAATAATATTATAATAGATTTGGTATACTGATATGCCACATAATATAGAATTATTAATATTACTTATGGTTATTATAATTTTAACTATTATAAGTTTGATAACTCTGGTTGAATTAAAATATCATTTAGATTTGAGTGAAACTATACAGAAAATGAATAAATATTGTTTATATAACACAAATATAATTGACATACATAGTGTTGAGATTAAAAGAACATTTATGTGGAATATTTCAAATTATCTTTTTGATTTTGAACAAATAAAACAAAATTTTAAACACATTGGAGGTCTTGATAAGTATAAGGACAAATATACTGATATTGATAATCTTAATAGGGACCTCAGTATTGTAGATGGGAAATTCAATATTATGAAAGTATATAATACGTATTTACATTACGGATTACCATTATTTATATTTATTTGGATATACTTTATAATACATATTACATATATCAAATATTTTACTGGAAGTGATTTAAATAAATATATATATATATTTAATTCATCATTATTTATTTTCATTTATGTTGCCATTTATACTATATTTTTCTCTATTATTTTAAAGAAAATAACAGAAATATATGCTGATACTTATTCATACGAATACATTATGTTAATGAAAGAATTGGATATCATAATAAAAGAAGATAAATCAGAAAATAATGACGAAATTATTAATATTTTAAAATCAGATAATACCAGTATAACAGGAATTGAAGATGTTGTTTTAACAGAAGAAATTGTTGATAAATTAATAGATGTTAAAAATAAATATAAAGAAACTGGTAGGGTATTTGTAAACAGTAATAATTATAAAATAACATTAGAAAATATTGAAAAAATCTATGCATATAATAGTAAAAAAACAATTGATAAGGTTTTTGATGAAATAAATGATGTTATAAAATTTATGTATGTATATATTGTATTATTATTAGTACCAATTATAATACTGTCGCAGGTATTAAAAGAAGACTATATATATTATATATTAGGTTTTACTACAATAGTCATATTCTTCATTACAGTACATAATATAAATAATATATTACAATAAGGTTCAATGAATATTTATAATATCTTTTTTTCTTGATAAGGGTTAAAGTAAATTATAAACTTTTATTATAATGCGCATATTGATATTTATAATGTTTGTTATTATGATTATAATATTTCTAAATGAATTGAAAAATATTACTTTATCGTTTCTTAAAATTAATTATTTAAAAGATGTTGCAGATATTAATATAAAAAAACATTGCAATAATATATATTGTGAAGCAGAAACTGGTAGATTTAATTTAGCTAAAAATAGTTACGATTTATTATTACCAAATGATAATTTTAATACTAAAACGTATTACTTTACAATATTATTTGTTATTGTTTTATTATTTATTGATTTAATGTATAAATTCTGGAAATATAACGACCTGTTTATACCATATTTAAGTAATATAAATGGTGAATATTTTATTACTTATTTAAAACTATTCCCATATATATTATCATTTTTAATTGTATTTATACTAACTGTTATGATTATCAGAAGATATGCTCCTACTTCATCAACTGGTTATAAAGCATATTTTAATACAGATAATGATGTGATATCCGATGATATTGATACTTTTAATATTAATGTAATATTAAATCAATCCAAAAATATTATAGCAATATTTTTGGTTTTATACTTAATATGTGGCTTTCTTTCTAGTATACCAAGTGTACCACATGATTCTAGAATAGATGGACTAAATTACTTTTACTTTGCGATTGCTTATATATTTATATTACTATTATGTTTTTACATGATGGTAAATATTATTAATATAACAATGACTTTTACTGATAATGATAAACCTAATTTAGAATATATAGACTTCCGTGAAATATTATGGACAGAAATAGGCGAATTAAAGGTATTGAGTGATTATGAAATTATTAGTTATATTAAACAAGATGTAGATAAGGTACGAGATGCGAATGGTAATTATTATTATTCCAAAAGTTTACCTTTTACAATTTACAAGACAGGACTAAAATTTTCTAAGCTTTTCGAAGATATGTCAGACGAAGAAAAAGAAAATGCAAAATATGTTGATCCATATATAAATAATATTTTTGGCAATCCTGAAAATATAGATGATATTTTTAAAAACGAGATACTATTCGATGATGCATTAATTGATAAATTAATTTTGTCGGAGAGTACAGATAAAAAAACCATATATCATTTTTTGGGATTGCGGGATAATAGTTCAGATGAATTAACCGAATATAAAAATAGGGTTACTAACCACAAATATATTATTAATATAGTATGTAATTTAACAAAAGTATTAATAAAGAAAGATTTAGCAAACATACATATTAAGAATAATGTTGATAAACTTGATAAAAGTATTGATGCCTTCAAAGAATCATATAAAAATTATATGAATGAAAAAAAAAAAGTAAAACTATTTTACAGTATATCCAAATTACAAAACGATTATAATAAAAAAGAAAAACTAGATAAGGTCTCTGCGTATAACTTTATTATAGAGTATAAAGTTAAGTTAGAAGAATTTAAACAAGAACTTGGTAATGATGATATAACTGAATATAATCTATATCTTGATAATCCCGAAATATTTAAAAATACACATGAAGTTGATCAAACATATACTGTAGATACATCATATAATAGTAAAAATAAATATTATGAAAATTATTTTAAAATAGCTAATGGTGAAAAATTACATAGCGATTATAATATTGGCGAATATAAAATTAAAAATATGGAGGATTTATTATCATATATAATGGTAGTTATAATTTTATCACTTGTTTTACTTTTAATGATTTATAATATAACAACAAATACAAATACTTTTAATTCATATAATTTATTTACAAGTGAAATTATTACACCATTTTTATTAATATTTATATTTGTATTATTTATTTACATATTTATTAATTATAATACAAAATATAATCTATATTTTATCAATGGTATATTTGATAGTTGTTATAAAAGAGACTTAACCCATTTAAATAATAAATTGATACCTTTTATTAAATTACATGATACAAATGCTGACACTGTATCTAATGACTATTTAGACCATTATATAATAACAAATGTTTTTACTTCTATCCTAAATGGTGATTTAATCCTAGAAGACACTGGAACATATGAAAATCCATTAAAGCTTGATAAAAATTTTAAGGATTATGCTACAATGTCATCTATGAATGTACAATTTAAATTATACAATGATATAGATACGAGTGATAAGGTAAACTTTGATAATTATTATAGCAAAATATATGAAGAGACATATTCATATTTTAAAGGCGACAATAAGGAATTTAATAAGAATAGTAATCCCGACATATATACCTTTGTTAAATCTATACCAAATGGAGACGAAGAAACAAAAAATATAGTCGATGTAATAGTTAATGATAGTAGTGATATCAATACCTATTGCCAACATATTATAGATAAATATAAAGTTAATATAATAAAAATTATAAATATATGCAAACACATATTTAATCCTAATAATTTTAAAAAAAATATTTCAGAATATAATGATGGTATTACTAATAACAACGAAAACATTTTGATGTCATATTTTAAATTTGAATTATCAGAAAATAAAATGGAGGCTATCCCATATAAATTTTTATTAAACATTAATGCAAAAAATTTGAATTATTTTCTTAATTTACCAGTTAAAGAAGAAACAAAAGAAGAAACAAAAGAAGAAACAAAAGAAGAAACAAAAGAAGAAACAAAAGAAGAAACAACTTTGACGTCTGCTGCTGAAAAAAAAGCGGCGGCGGATGCAAAAAAAGCGGCGGCGGATGCTCCTGTGAAACCTATTGAAAAAATTGTTAATAATTTCTTATTAATTATAGCACATATGAAATACAACTATGAAATTCTTAAAAAACATTTACCAAATCCCTTTAATGCAGCACTCACATCATTATTAAAGGATAATGATGAAAAAATCACTAAGGATGCTTTACATAAATTACATTGGTATGAAAACATAAAATTATTTGGATTATTAACAGATTCTCTATACAAAAATAATAATACAAAAATAGAAATTGCTGACACATTTAATCCGACATTTATACCAGATGAAGCCGAAGGAATTGTGGTTAATAAAAAATATACTGAGCTTAATTATACCTTTAATATGCTAAATAATTATGAATCTGAAACAAATAATATTTCTAATAATTACTTAAAAAACGTTGTCAAATCTATTTATAAGGATATTAATAACAGTGATATAAAATTTCATAACGATGATTCTACAACTGATAAATTTGAATTCAAAATAGATAAAAGTGTATTAGCAGATGCGGTTGATACTATACTACATAAAGCAAATAATATTACAGGTGAAGGATTTTTTATCAATTATATTACCAATATCATTATAATTATTATGATGTATAATATTGGCAATAATATATAATTAAAAATATTATGAAGTAGTAAAGAAGTTATTATAAATTAATTATAATGGGAAGTGATTCTAAAAATAATATGCAGAATAAAATACAAGAATTTCAACAACCATATTTATATAGATTAAAATCAACAAATGAAGAAGACGAGAATTATCGTTATAGATTATTAAGTAATTTATTATTCACTCCTTACAACGAAAGAGACCCCGAATATTTATATTTTTTTGGTATTATTCCATGTGAATTAATCCCATCAGCATATATACCATTAAATTATAAAAATCATTCTAAAAATTTTTATAGATTATCTAAAAATGATAAATTTGTAGAAGCTCATTACAAAGATACTTACAATAAAGAAGATTTTAGCTTTAACGATAAAAAAAAATTTAAGGAAGATCTCAAAAAAATGCTAACAGATTTTGAAAGCCACGACTCTCTATACAATTTTAATTATTTACCCATGACAATAAACATAATAATTTTATGGACTATTGTAATATTTATGATAATGTATATTTCTCTTTATTATTATGCTCAAATATTCAACTATATTCTCGCTATAACAGTATCCATATTATTAGTTCTTTCTATAATATGGAAAATGATATACACATTACAAAATTAATTATTATTTTTTTATCTATAATACGAATAAGGAAGTATTAATATTAATTATGGGTAAAATCAAAGACAAAGATAGAATGAAATTTATTACTTTATTTAATAAATTACAATATGAGAAACCTACTGACGACCCTATAATTACCGATTCGTTTGCTGACTATTTAATTGACGATATTGATTTAAAAAAAATGGATCCAGAGCGATTTAATTATTATAAAAATTTGATAGCTATTTTTAACAAAAAACCACGAATATTATATAATATTCTTAAAAAATATTATAGATTTCAAGATATGACAAATAATGAGAAAAAATATCTTAATAAATTATCTTTTCACGAAGCCGATAAAGCAACGATAGAGATCGATGATTTACATGAGCTTAAACAAAAAATTGCTAGTGATGAAACAGCACACAAATTTATTCAAGATTTTTTAAAGAAAATGAAAAGCGACATCAGCTTCAATGGTGGTAGTAGTAATGAAAATAAAAGCGAACATATGGGTGGTGATGGTGATGGTGATGGTGTTGGTGGTGATCCAGAATATAAGGAATCGGCATTTAGAAATGCTTTAAAGAAAAACTATGGAATGACCAACATTAATTATTTGAATACTAATATATCTAAACCTACATTCGCGAATAGTGGCACCGAAGACGATAAAAAAAATGTTGATGCCAAAAATAATGTTGATGCCAAAAATAATGTTGATGCCAAAAATAATGAAATGGAAAAACGATATAAAAATCAAAACAAAATTGTTGAAATCGGTAAAGAAATAGATAAATTCAATGATGGAGAATATAATACAAGACAAATTAAAACAAAAATATTAAAGTTTGAAAATGACCCCGAAAATCCATTGAAAGAATTAGATATTAATTTTGACGATAGAATCGTTTTTATATTTTCTACATTTTTCATCAGATATGTTACACTTGTATTAATAAAATGGTGTATCGATATAAATATTATAAAAACATTTGAAGAAGGCTTTTATTATTATGCTGCTATTTATTTAACTATATTTTGGTTCATTGTTTTGTTTGTTAATATAGATAATTCAACACAAGTTGATTACATGAACTTTGACGATTTTATGAATAGTATTAGATCAGTATTTTATTATTATTATATGGGTACAAATGGAATAACTAGATTATTTGTTCATACATGTTTAATAATTGTATTATTAATGATACCCGTTATATTAAACATTAGAAAGAAAAATGATTTTGAAGAAGATGACGATGGCAAAGGTAGCGAAATTGTACATTATGACGAAAGAAAAAAATTAATTAAATCGCTTTCATTATTTACTATATATATATGGGTTTTGACAAGTATTATCGCTACTAAATTCTAATAAAAGATATATTTATTTAGTTTAGAGAGCATATAATATATGGATGAAGATAAACGAGCAACGGCATTAAATTCCATTACTAATGTTGGAAAAGAATATACATCATTATCAGATGGTAATAAAATTGGAAAAAAGGTTTTAAAGGATTTAAAAAAATTGATGGAATTGGAATTGCGAGAAAAATACAAAATTGTTAAAAATAAATGGAAAGTCGTTGTTTCTGAGACAGATAAAAATAAAAAAGTAGAACTTAATAATAAAAACTATTATACAAAAATAAAAGATAATAAATTAATCAACAGAATTACTGAAAAACATAAAAGTAACAAAGAAAAAATAAAAAAAATAGTTGAACAAATAAATAACATAAAAGAAGTATTAACAAAAAATAATATTATTGACCACGACGATGATAAATTGTTAAAAGAATTAAATAAAAAAAAACAAGAGTTGGAAGAATTAGTTGAAATAGATTATATTACAAAAGAAAAAATATCATTTAATAGTATTATAAAAACTGGAGAAACTGGAGAAACTGGTGACGCGTATTTTTTACCATATGTTGTAATTAATGATGACCCAAAAGATATAGCAGTTATTATCAATGATAAAAAAGAGCTTGATAAAATATTCAGAGAAAAACACTTTAAATCATTTGACGATTCAGTTATATTAGATTTTTATAATGAAATAACAAAAAAACTATCAGATACAAAGGATTTCATAAGGAAAACTGATGTAAATATTAGAAAAGATATAATAGAAGATTTATATAAAAAGCTCTTTGCCGTATATGATATAAAAGAACACAATTTAAAAGATAAGGAAAGATATTCTCAACAGATAAAAGATGAATATATTAATAAAAAAATAGCACTAAATAACAGTTTATCATTTGGTGGGGCATCCGCAAAAAGGAAATCCGCAAAAGCGAAAGCTCTAGGTATTATTAATCAAGCGACCAAGGATACTATTAAAAAAGCGACCAAGGATACTATAAAGAGTGTACCTGTACCTAATCTAATTGTCGAGGCAAAAAAATTAATAGATAGGCGCAAAAAAAAAGGAGGAGCAAATTTTACTAATGCTGACAAGTTTGTAATGAATCTTTTTGAAAATCTTGGTGCACCAGATAATTTAGATATAGAAGTTTTACAAGAATTAGTCACTTGCTTAGACAAAAATAGTAGATATAAAAAGGATATTGAAGCACTTATTGGATTCAATGAAGCTATTTTACATAAAAATAGCTTCATTGAATCCAATGACAAAGAAAATGAAGCAAGTATAAAAAGCAAAGCAAAAAGAGAAACATCTGAAAATTTTATTAAGGAAGCTCTTAATAAATATAAAAGGTTAAAAAAAAGTTTTATGAATAAGGTAGCTAGCGATAAAAAAGCCCTCGTTGAACAACTACAAGAAGGAGCCGATAAAGATTTTATTAAAGAAATTAAATTCAATGAAATAGTTGAAGCGGAAGGTAATTATATTGAAAATGTCAAGGACCTTTATAGTTATTTACATCACATTGATGTAAGAAAAACAGGTGGGGCTCCACTGTATGATATTAAAAAAACAGAAAAAACAGAAAATACCGAAGATAAAGAAGTGGGTGCGACACCATATGATTTCTATAAAATATTAAAAGAAAATTACATTGAAATAGTAACATTGTATTATAAGTTAATTGATAACGGAGGTGAGGAAGAAAAACATTATAATTTCATTTATAAATATGATGGTATTAATGATGAAAAAACCTCTAATACAGTTGTCAGTGATCTAAAACAAAATACTGGATTTAATAACCCTAAAGCTGCTCTTGAATATATAAAAAAGAATTTGGAAAAATATTTACCTGTCGAAGTTAATGTCCACGAGATCATTGATTTTTTAAAAGCAGAATGTAAAAAGTACGACAAGGCGAATTTTAATAAGGATACATTTAATGAAATGACTAGCTTACGTGATATATTTCTTCATATTTTAGAGTATGATATTAAAAATGAACACTATAAATTTGAAAATTCATTATTGGAAAAAATAAATACTACTTTATCAAAAAATAATGGTGAAGGATGGAAAAAAATTTCAGAAGAAAATGAAAAACTAAAAGATGCAATAGAACTTATAGCGACAGGCAAGTTATTACGTGGAGAAGAATTGGTTGAAAAGTTGAAAGTAAAATCAACCCCAGGATCAAAAGATGAAATAGACAAAGAGAATAAGGAGTCAAATGATACAATTAGGTTAATTAATAAATTAAAAGAAAAAATAAGATTACTTGAATCAAGAATTGAAGTTTTAAGTAAAGTAGAATCAAAATTACCAGGCGAATTTAAAAAATTATACAAAACAATATCTAAAATGAAAACAATACCACAGTCAACGGAATATGAAGACTATATTATAAATATATTAAGACAATATAAAATAAATTTTTTTGAAAAAGATAAGGATATTGACAAGCATCCTATTATTAAAGAGATTAAATCTGAAAAAGCACAAGTTGAATATACACTAAAAAAAATGAAAAGTGAATTAATTGAACAAGAAAAAGAAAGGAAAGCGAAAGTTGATATTATGAAAGCTCAGGGTAGGGGCTTTGAACAGAGATATGGATTAGGATTAACACCTGGTGGCGGGACCACCATTAATAGTGATACAGAAAACCTTAAGGAAGAATTAAAACTAGATAAGGTATCCTTAAAAGAAAGGCATAAAGATTATTCTGATTTTGTCTCTAAAAGTGATAATCACACGAATTTACATAATTTTATGTATGAATTAAAAGACAATATTGAACATCTTGAAAATAATGATGGTCTTGATAATAGCGCGGGTAACAATAAAATTGATTCAGATCATGAAAAAGGGATATACGAAGACATATGGTATGATTACCGGGATGCTGTAAATAAACCAACTAATAAATCCAATAAAAAATATATAAATGACATACTTTTTTTAACCGAAGGAGAAAAATTACATGAACGTGTTATACAAAATGATTTAGATCCCAAAATTATATTAAAAATAAACTTTCGGGACAAAGCCATATATATATTTCTTATATTTTTAATAAGAACTATAAATGTAATAACATTAGAATTTTTGATAGAATATAATTTAATACAAAGAATACAATATGCTATTGTATTTTATGGTTTTATGTATTTGGTAATAATTATATTTTTAATAGCGATAGTTAATTACGATTCATATAAATTGAGAATTATATTTAACTATCTGAATATACATATTAATGCTCCTAATCTGTTAGTGCAAAATGTATTATTTATAATATTTATTATACTTGTATATATATTAATAAAATCTGATGATTTCTTAAAGTATTTTGGTGATTTATTAGATTATACCAATATATATAATAATATTTATAATTATGCCAATTCATTAGACGATGAATACTATACCAATTTGACACAAAATGAAAAATTAAAATTATTATATAGAATTGATATAATATCAATGATAATATTTATATTCTCCGCGTTTTTAGTATTAATATTATAATTTCTGACAATAAGACATCATAATGGTATATTGTCCTTTATAGTTTAATAAAGACGAATTCATTAATTTTTTTTTTTCTATATTTTCAATATATACACTTAATATATTATCATTTATATGTAGAACTTTTCCTTGAATATTATCGCCCAAATTAGTTCTAATCAATATATTATCATATTTATTTATCAAAGAAACACCGAAACTATCATATTTTATTTTATTGCCATTGTCAATAGTTAAATCATAGATATTATTGAGATTGTCATTAACTTCAATAATATCTATATTATCTTGTCCCATATCTAGATCATTATTTAAAAAATCTGTGAAACTAATATGCCAATTTTTATTTGTTATTAATAACATATTATCGCTATTTACATTTTCCCAAATATCCCATGCGTTTTCATTTGAACTAGTTTTTAATACAAATATAATTTTTTGAAAGAGTTTATTATTATTTATGGTAATAGTTACAAATGATGTTTTATATTTAATTAATTTGGGTAATAATAATCTGTCTATTTTTATATTGTTTTTAAGTAAATCTATATTTATGGTAAATGATAGTTTATTCCTATTGGGATTATTGAACCAATCACGATTATAACTATTAATTACAATATTTTTATAGCTAATCTTAGTTTTTTCTCTTGATAAAACTTCCAATTTTTCTAGTATTTTTAGGTTAAAATTTATAGGATTAGATTGTTGAATGAACGATTCTTGTTTGGAATCTTTAACTTCCAATTGTTGTTTTTGTAAATTCGCAAGTGAATTTGCAACACCGCGCGTCTCTTCTAATTCTAAAACTTTTAATAATAACTGCTCGCTATCATACTTGATACACTCGTCTTTTTCTTCTGTTTTTATTATTTCAGGTTCAGTTTGCCTATTTATTATACCGTCATAATGTTCTTTTATTTTGGATAATGCTATTTTATTCAGTTCCATGAGTTTAACAATTTTTTTTATTAGAATAGCATCCGAACATATAGATTTTATTATACTTTTTATAATATTAATTAGGTCATTATCATCGGCATCAACATTACTATATTTATCTTTAATCATTTTACTAGCAGCATTAAAAATCAGATTTATATTTTTATCAGATTTAAAATCATCTATTACACTCATTATAACTTAATAGTTAATAATAGAAAATAGATTATAAAAATAACACATTATAAATTAATATTTCTATCCCTAAGATGTTTTTGAAGATTTGGGCGATATAGATACTTTCTATTTTCTTCCATTTTTTTATCATTTATATTTTTATCATTTACAATACAATGTCTAAAATCGGGATCCTCATATGGTGATTTTAGCTTTAATTGTTTATATTTGAGCAATGCATTTATCCATCGTATTTGATAAGCCATTGAAAACATGCCGCATTCAGTATTCTTCATTTGATGTTTCTTATTATTTGTTGTTATTGCAAATGTGATTTTTGGATATTTTTGTGCCAATTGTTTTTTAATATTTAATATGAACTTTTTAATATAATAGGGCATTGATATTGCATTACTATCATAATAATGAGCACCATAGGATTTATTTTTAGGGTCTATAATAATAAATGTAGATGTCCAATGAGAACCACTTTCATCATGTTTATCTAAATTTGTTATTAATCCCAAATATTTAATACCTTTACTATTATATTTTTTCAAATCTAATGAACATATTTGGCTATATAAGCATCTGCCGAATTTATCTTCTTCTGAAAAATCTATCGGAAAAACACCCAAAAATGCATAACAATATTTCTTTTCATTATTATATTGTATCATTACATCATCTATATCATAATTTGATAACCATTCTATCGGATTCTTATACCACTGTGAAGGCATCTCGGGACGTAACTCCGTTTTTTCAATTAGTTTAATGTTTTGACGCATTTTAGGGTCTTTTGTTAGACGTCCAATGACACCAGGCCAGCACCAGTACTGCTTATCGTCACATATTGATTTTATGCGTTCATTAAGCAATTCTGATAATTTTTTTGCACTATATGTTTTTTCATAGTCTATTTTATTTTCACGACAACAATTCCATGCGTCTATTAACTTTAATAATGTTGTTTTTTTAAATAATGTAGGAGTTTTTGCGTTTTTTGGACTGTTATATTTTTCTATTTTTGTTGACATAATTTATATTTTTTACAAATACACCTACCATATATAAAGATAAAATTAAAAATAAACTGTAATTAAATATGTATAAAAATAAAAATTGATATATATATAAAGCAAATTAAATTTTAAAACAATGGGTATAAATGAAGATTTACGTCATTTCATTAATAAACACAAGGTTGAAAAGGGCAAACCCTACACCAATACAAGCATAGGATCTCCAAAAGTAAGTCTTTATATTCCCGAAGAATCCTATGAAAAATTTATTAATTTATATAGTTTAGCCCTTACCAGTGGTGTAGCATTACATTTTACAGAGAAACCTACGATACCAAGTCCATTGCGAGTTGACCTTGATTTCCGCTTTACTATACCAGATGATAAATCGGGTATTTATAGTTCCCATAATTCCAATTCTTCTTTAAATGATAAGAAAGTATATGATAGAGTATATACTTCTGATAACATATTTAGAATAGTTGATGCATACTTTAAAATAATAAGTAGTTTTTTAGATGTAAAAGAAGCAGATACCATTGCTTATGTTATGGAAAAGCCTAATCCAGTAGAATTTAGAAATAAGCTTAAAGATGGAATTCACATTGTATTTCCACATATTATAGTTGAAAATAACACACAACATTTTATACGAAGAAAGATACTTGATATGTCTCCTGAGATTTTCAAGGAATTACCTATATGTAATGATTTTGAATCCATTGTGGATAAGGCTATAATTGATGCCAATTGTTGGCAAATGTATGGTAGTCGTAAACCTGATTGTGATGTATATCGCGTTTCATATATATACAATTATAATAATGGGGTTACTAATCGCATTGATTTTAAATCAAATGCTAGTGATGAAATTAAATATATTCAATTATTCTCTATGATTAAAAGAGGTAATTATCCCGATATTGTTAAGGAAGAATTTAAAACAGAAATTAGTCAGTACAGCAAACATATATTACCTGCGATTGACCAAAAACTTAAAAGCAAGGTACAAAATAATATTTTTGGCAAATCTCTCAATGTTAATAGAGCTTATGTTTCAGACGATGAACTAGTATTTGTTAAGAGGTTAGTAACTGAATGTTTAGCACCCAGTAGAGCAGATAATTATACCGATTGGATTAATTTGGGTTGGGTTCTACGCAATATTGATTACAGATTACTTGAAATATGGATTGAATTTTCTAAAATTAGTAGTGCATATATTGAAGGCGAATGTCAGCAATTATGGGATAAGATGCGTAAAGATAATATGGGATTGGGTACTTTACGATGGTGGGCTAAGCAAGATAATTCTATTAAATATAATAATGTTGTTAATACAGCTATCATTAAATATATTGATGATGCTCTTGGTAGTGATGGTGCGCATTTTGATATTGCTTGTGTTGTGCATGCTATATATAAAGATGAATTCAAAGCTATTACAAAAGATGTTTGGTATAAATATGATAAACAGCATCATAGATGGAAAAAAGGTAGAGAAGGTTTAGAATTACGTAAACTATTAAGCATTGATATATGTAAAAGATTTATGGAAAGAAGTAATTATTACAATGAATATAGCGATGACCCAATTCAACGTGCTATTAATGAGGAAAAAAGCAAAAAATGCTTAAAGATTGCAACACAATTAAAAAATTCTAGTTTTAAAGATTCAATTATGAAGGAATGTAGGACTCTATTTATTGACGAAGCATTTGAGGAATTACTTGATAGTAGATCTCATTTAATTGGTTTTGATAATGGTGTATATGATCTCAAAATGCATATGTTTAGAGATGGTATGCCAGATGATTATATTTATTTATCTACAAAAATAAATTATGCAAATTATAATCCAGATTGTACTGAAATTGGTGAAATAAATGATTTCTTTGCTAAAATATTTACTAATAAAAATTTGAGAAATTATGTTATGGATGTATTAGCATGTATTATTGATGGTAGTATCGCACAAGAAAGATTTTATATCTTTACCGGTCAGGGTAGTAATGGTAAATCGCGATTATTAGATCTTATTCAAAAATCCATTGGTGAATATTATTGTATTTTACCTATTGCTCTTTTGACTCAAAAACGCGCGGCAAGTAATGCTGCACAAAGTGAATTAGAAAGAACAAAAGGTAGAAGATTTGCTGTTATGCAAGAACCTAGTGAAAATGAAAGATTAAATATTGGCCTTATGAAGGAACTTTCCGGACAAGATAGAATTCTTGTTAGAACCTTATTTAAAGAGCCTTATGAATTTAAACCACAATTTAAAATGATATTAACTTGCAATGAACTTCCAGAAGTTCCAAGTGATGATGGTGGTACTTGGCGTCGTATCAAGGTGTGTAACTTTTCAAGTCGTTTCTGTGAAAATCCTAATTTTAATAAAAATGAATTCCATATGGATTTAGAACTTACTGATAAATTTGATAGGTGGAAAGAAGTATTTATTAGTATGCTTATTGAAAGACATAAAACGATTAATCCTTCTTCTATCACAGAACCAAGTGAGGTTAGAGTTGCAACAGAGAGTTATAAACAAAATAATGATATTATTGGACAATTTATTAATGAAAGAATAATCATTGATCCTGAAATTAGAGAACCACGCCTTACAATTGCTAAGCTTTACAATGATTTCAGAATTTGGACTGTTTCAAATGTTACAAAAGGTAAAAAATGCCCCGACAGAAATCAACTTAAAGCATATTTTGAGAAAATCTTAGCAACTCCTTATGATGTTAAAGGTTGGCGAGGTATTGGATATCGCACAGATGAAGAAGACGAAGACGATTAAATCGCTTTTCTATTGTTTGACTTAGCATTTAGTTTTAAATTCATTAAATCTATTAATTCATTTTTTATATCATTCTCATCAATACATCTTTCGGATTTATTTGAATATGCATTATATTTTTTTGCTTTAATAATTATAGTATTTTTTTCCTTTTCTTTATTACAACATGATTTGAAGTTTAATACTTCTTCGATAAATTCCTTGATATTTAACATTTATTTGTAAATATAATATGGAAAATCATTTTTTTATAAAAAATGATTATATAACATTTATAATTTTCTTATAACTAATATAAAATGGAGTTCTGTGAAGTATGCGATAATATGCTATATGTCAAAACAAATGCAACTAAGCAATTAGTTAAATATTGCAAACATTGTCTATATGAAAAGGTGGAAACAATTAATACGGCTATTAGAATTTCACAAACTATATATAGTGAAGATGATTTGTTATATAATCAAAACGTAAACAAATATTTGCGTTTTGACCCTACATTGAGAAGAATTAGAGACCCTCATATTAATTGCCCAAATACAGATTGTACGGCTACTCCTGATAATAATCAAGTTATTTATATTAAATATGATGCTAAAAATATGAAATATCTGTATGTTTGCGAAACATGCGGACATACATGGAAGCAAATTTAAAAAAATTGATTAAATTTATATTATTTTTTATTAATAATGAATACCTTCTTTATTAAATTAACTTTCATCATTTTAAATTATGTTATGTATAGCGATTGTTATGTATTTACTATGTCTCTTCAAGATAAATCACATAATAGATTAAAACTATCTAAAAAACCTACTTTGCCCGACAATCGGGTTTGTGAAATTTGCAAAGAAAAAATTAATGTAAAATCTACTATTCCATATAATTGCTCCATCCCGCTCGGATGTCCCTATAATAAGAAAACACAAAACGATGACGAAGATTCTTTCAAAGGGTAATTAATATATTTTATATTAGTAAAATGGAAAATAATGTTTATGCTGAAATAATTGCTACAATAGCAGGGATATTATCTACAATGGCATTCATACCACAAGCTTATAAAATATTTATTACCAATCAAACAGACGATTTAGATTTTTTTTCATTTACATTATTGTCTGTAATATATTTATTATGGGTTATATGGGGATTGTTATTAAATAGTTATAGTATTATCATATTCAGTTTTATACAGTTATTTATAATATTATATATAAATATGAAAATTTACAAAAATCTCAAAGGAGATATCACAGGTAATTATAAATTAATTTAAATAACTATCTCTTTAATTTCTAATACATTATATGTATATCTGGCTAATATATAGAAGTAATCTGATAATATATTAATATATTCTAAACATTTATGAATATTATATATGTTATTATTTGTTAATGATTCAGAGTTAAAATAATAATAGTTCATTGATACTAGTCTTCTTTCAGCTGCTCTACATTTTGCACGAGCTTTAAATATAGAGGCTATCGTTATATTACCACCTGACAATACAAACATCTGTTGAACCGGTAATAATTTATCAATCTCTTTTAAATAATTTTCTATTTTATTTGTGCTTAATTCAATATCTGATTTTTCAAACAGTATTTTATTTTCAATATTATTTATATCTTTTTGAAAGTCGTAAAGTATATCATAGTATTTATAGATTATAGTTGGATTTTCATTTTTTTTAAAATTTTTATATACTAACGCATTTATATATCCTATCTCTGCACTTAGTTCATCTAATTCTCCAAGAAATTTTATTATTATATTGTTTTTTGAAACTTTTACTCCATTGCTCAAATAGGTTGTTCCATCTAAAATTCTTGTATTCATTTTTTATTAGTCTCAATTTATTTTTATATAAAATAAAAAATGATATTAGTATATTAGAATTACAATAACTAATGTCTATATCGTATAAAGCCACTTATATAGAGGATATTTCTAAAACTAATGAATCGCTTGGTAAAGATAAGATTTCTAAGCCAATTATGACAATTTATGAATTTGATAAAATAATTGGTATGCGGACACAACAGTTATCATCAGGTGCTATCCCTTTCATTAGTAATATTAAAAATGTATCAAGCAATATGGAATTGAGACAAGTGGCACTTGAAGAATTAAAGCAAGGGAAACTACCATTTATTATTGAACGTATTTTACCTAATAAAAAAAAAGAGCATTACCGTGTAAGAGACTTAGATCTTGTTGCTATCAGAGACAGGATTAGATAAATATGTACTGATTCTTAAAAAATTGATATTCGCTTATTTTTTGTTCTATTCACAAATGACTAAGTTCTTTGCTATCGCTTTCGCCGCCACTCTCATCGTGTGCGTTGAAACCAAAATCACGCGCATCCGTTCGGGTAGTTCTTGCCACTGTCGTCATCGTATCCAGAATGAGCGCGATGATGCTATCAAAAAGCATAATGAGGTTGTCAATGATATTGATGCGTTGAAGGGATTTGTAACCACATCCAGTTGCAAACCCGGATATGAGTTCAATTATGATAATTCTAAGCTGAACAAAACGGCTATCGTTTGCGATAAGTGTCCTGAGAATTATTACCGCACAGCTGAAAATACTACTTGTATTCATTGTCCCGAAGGATATGTTTCAAAAGAAGGAAGTAGTATTTGCACTCGTGCTACTGATACTGATCTCAAACATTCGCTTTGTCCCATTGGCAGTGTTGTTGGATCTAATCCATTTGCTGAAATACGCAAAAGTTGCAGAAAGTGTGATATGAATTCAAGGGAATATATGCCTTATTTGAATAATGAAGATAATTGTTTGATTTGTCCTGCTGGTTCTATCATTACCGAGGATAGTGATTGTAAAAAGTGTCCTGTCGGATATTACGAATACGACAATAAGTGTATTGAGTGTGATGCTGGTACATATAATGACATCGAAGGACAATCTAAATGTATGGTTTGCAATAATGATAAAGCAATCGCTTACAATTCTATTGGTGGAACCAATTGTGAAGATAGCACCTTATTCAACTTGGCAGACAAATTGAATAGCTATGTTAAAATAGATTATATTTATAATCCACTTATCAATGGTGTGCAGATTGGAAGTGCTATTGTCTATAATAATCGCAGGATTATTCAAGAAATTAGCATGATTGGTGGAGTTGTTGGCATTGTTGCTGCGGGTATCATCAGTGGTTAAATGAGTTAAATGTGTATATTATGTGTCTGTCTATTTTTATATTTTGAGTACATAATTTTGAAAATCTTTTTAATTTTTAAAGTTTTATAAAATCTAAATAAAAATAAAATTATGTACTCTTTTTAGAAATGAGGTATTTTGTATTTAAGAAAGTATGTTCGGGGGTTAAACTTATATCAAGTAATTCTTTTACTATGGATATTCACAATTAGTTAATGACATATCAATTTAAGTAATCTTGTAATATTAAAGATAATGTACAAGTTGACGTTAGACCATTTATGAGAGCCATTAATCCGAATACCATTAAAATAACTAATGGTATAACATTAGCATTCTTATACTTACTTATTTCCATATATGTTAAACCACCAAGTATTAGTATTAATAATCCTAAGAATGTTTGAACTATACGCATTATGCTATAAAAATTAATTCCAAGCACCCCTTCTACTTTTACGCGAAGTGTATCATTATTAATTTTAATTACATTATCTCCATAATTTAAATTATTAAATTGCAAATCCTTACTTATTTTTATATTTGCATCATTAGCAAAATATTTATCCTTAATATATTGAGAACGCCCAGCTGATCTACATACTATATAGATTTCATTGACATATTCTAGATGTTTACGTATAGTATGTTGATTAAATCTAATCATATCCATTGGTATATTATAATATCCATAATCTCCTGATGGCGCAAAGCGCTTATTATATACCTCATCGCTCTTACGAATATCTATAAATATATATTTCATTCTAAATAACAATAATATTATTATTTAAAATCTAAGAAGGTTATCGAGGACTAAGAGTTCTTCGAGTACTACGAGGACTACGAGGACTACGAGTACTACGAGGACTACGAGGACTACGAGTTCTACGAGTACTACGAGGACTACGAGGACTACGAGTTCTACGAGTACTACGAGTACTACGAGTACTACGAGGACTACGAGGACTACGAGGATATGATCGCAATCCTTCTATTACGGATAAATCAGATACAATTATTTTTTTGCTTTTGGACTCATCGGGACATATTTCACTTGTTTTATAATAACTTATTTCATGTCTTGGATAATCAATGTAATATTTTGTATTAAAAGGTAATAAAACTTCTGCTTCATTATAATTGCTGACATTGTCAATTAGTATAATTTTACTTCCTTTCGTTAACTTTATTCTCATAACACAACATTTACCGCCCATATATGAAACAGCTTCTTTGAAATTAAAGGAGGCGCTATTCAATGTCTTAGAAATAAAGTTTCCATTTACCGACCCTTTGATATAGTATTCGTCATTAACACCTCTATAAAATACAAGTGGTTTTTCAATAACAGGCGATTTTTCAAATATTTTATATATGTCTTTAATATAGATTTTAAGTATATTTTTCCAATCAAATGATACATAATTCTCTTTTATATAATCTTCTAATTCTATTCTTGTATAGTCTTTAAATTTCTTATCAGTATTGTATAAATATTTTTTAATTTGATAATAAAATAAAATATAATCTCTATTTGCATTGAATTGTTTCTTATTGACTATAATTTTTGATTTTCTACTATCATGATAATTAACTTCGTCAATATTAACATCAATATTAAAATTATTATTAATAAAATAATTTACTATAACATCTCCATCATGTGTATGACATCTTAGTGTATATAACTCTTCTGATGTTAATGATTTTATGAATGCATTTTGTGATTTAATAAATTCATTATAATCATCTTGATTTACTGTAACATATAATTTGTTTATAAATTTTTTATTATAATCATTATATAATAAATTAATGTTTATTTCATATTTCTTGAATACTATATCATCTTCACCGTGTGTATCAGATAAAATGTGTTTATCTATTTTAAATGTATTATATGTTATAGTAGTTTTTTTACCAGAAAACTCTTTTGATAATTCTTGATATTTCTTATAATATTCACACATCATTTTATGATTTTCGTCCATATATATATCTTTATTATATTCAATGCGTTTCCTTGCACGATATAAACTACTGGTCAAAGATTTTTCAAAGCTCTGAGATAATTTATACATTTGCTATTAAGAGTAAATAATTTTATAATTCTCAAAAATATTTTATATTATTTTATAAAAATAAATTACCCACTCTCAGTGGGGCTCGAACCCACGGCCACAAGGTTAAAAGCCTTGCGCTCTACCGACTGAGCTATGAGAGCTTGTGGAAGTAATTTACCTTCCATATGTTTTATATTGAATTGTCTTTATATGTTTTTTAGCTAAAAAAATGAGTACATAATTTTATTTTCTTAGAGATTTTATAAACTTTTTATAATTCACGCCTTTTTATAAATTATGTACTCATTTTATTAGCATTTCAAATTCTGGAATATCTAAGATTTTTATACCCAATTCTGTTGCCTTATCTATTTTACCTGACTTCTCCGCCTTATTTTTAACAATTAAATAATTAGTTAATTTAGATATTGATGTAACTATTTTACCACCATTTTCTACTATTATTTTTTCATAATCTTTGTTTCTAAACCCAGTAAATATAAACCTTTTATCTTTGATGTTAGCTTTTTCTGTCTTTTTAACCGACCTATCAACCTTTTCTTCAATACCCTTACATTTAACACCGAGACTATCATAGAACTCATAAAATCTTGGTAGATTTTCTATGAAAAGTTTTGCGCTTATTTTCGCTATCCCTTCTACTTTCATAAGGTCTTCAATAGATATTTTAAGGCTTTTCTCGCGATTTTCGGCATTATCTATTAATATACTTGGATATACATCTGTTATCATTTTAATTTTTTTATAACTAAATCCCCTACCTAACATATTTGACGCATCCATTAAAATAAGACAATCTAACTCTTTAACTTTTTCAAGAGATTTCAAGATATTATCTGCGCTTTTACCTTTAAACCCTTCTATTTTTAATAATTCATCCTTCTGTATTTTCAATATACTTTTTACATCATTAAATCCCGCATTATATATCTTGGTAATATTACCAGGACCCATATTATCAACTTCTGCTGTTTTCATAAAATACACTATATTTTTGATATCAAAATCGGCATTTCTATCCTCTCCAATTTTAATAATATCTACATGTGTGTCATTCCATTTATAATCCTTATCTAATTCACCTGGCATACTAGGTTTTCCATTTGCTGATACCGTTAATACAGATTGTATATGTGGAATAACATTACCAGAACGTATAATAACTATTCTTGAACCAGGACCAATATTATTCTTTTCAATATATCCAGCATTGAAACCTGTTGCCTGTTTAATTTTAACATCATCCAATAAGATTTCATCAAACTTAACAATAGGTTTCATGTATTTATCCTTAGATATATTCCATTCAACTTCTTTGACAATAACTTCAACTTGCTCTAATGTGTGTATTGATTTAAAAGCAAATGAATGTTCCGGATTCTTCCCAAGTGCAATTTCATATACCTTACTAATATCAGAAATTACAATACCATCAATGACATATTTATTCTTTCTAGAATCTTCTAAATTCTTTGATAAGAATGCTAAGCTAATATCATCAACAACAGTATTATTTACAACATTGAATTTCATTTTATTCAAATCAGGTAGACCATTTGGTAAATTTGGATATACCAAAGTATATGCAACAAAATCTATCATTTTCAACATTTTCTTATTTAATATTTTAGAATTAATAGCACCACTTACAGTATTACGTGGATTAGATAAGGTATCGTCCGCTTTCTTTAATATATCCCAGTTATCCTTTGATATAATAAATTCACCACGCACAGCTAACTTATCAAGTTTTTTTATCTTAGGGAATCCACTAATATAGTTATGCAAATGTGATATGTCTTGACCTTCCCTACCATTCCCACGAGTATATAATTTAATATTATCACCATCATATACAAACATACCACTTACACCATCTAACTTGTCACTAATTAAATAAGGACCCTGATATTTTTTCTTGTACTTAGTTATCTCGCTTTCACTATCTTTGATTTTGTTTTGAGATCCCATATAATATGGTAAAACGACCTTATTATCAACGTCGGCACCAACTCTTTTCAAATAAGCATCTTTTGGATATTTTTTACGAATATAGTCTTTGATAATATCATAAATATCATCAGTTAATTTAGGTTGACCACTATTGAAAAATGCTTCATCGGCTTCTATGAGAACATTTATAATATCCTTTTTCTTATTAGTTTTAATAAAATCCTGTGGCTTCGCATTTATAAAACTATAATCCATAACCCACAATACTATTATATAGAAATCATTTTTTATATAAAAAAAAAGAATTCAATCTAATATACTGAACGTGAAATGGCGTCCAGCAAGTGCTTATTCTTATTTTTAATCATGGAAATACATCTCTTGATGTAAAATATCTTTTTATTATAATAATCATCGGATTTGTTTTTTTTAAGTTTAATTTTCTTAGTGATATCTATTTCACACATCGCATCTTCACGACAAAGACCTTTGTGTGTAAATGAACTATATTGTAAACTAATTTTAACATGTTTTTTTTGCAACTTTCTATACTTTTTTAATAGTAATTTATACTCTTCCATTGTATAATTAATATAACAAATATTTATCAATCATTTTTTATATTTATATAAATATTAATATATATACATATATATAATGTATACTTTTTTAGATATGTTTGAATATATCTATTTTATTGACGAAACAGAAAATAAAACACTATCTTTGCCGTGCGTAGATGTAGATTAATATTATTCTTTATCTGCAATACACCTGATAAGAAGAGGATTATTCGTTTCTGCATTTTTATTTGGAGAAAAATACTCTTCTTCCATATATATTTTTTTCATATTATATTTTATTAATAAGTTTTCTAATCTTTCAATGCTATATGGCCAACGTTTATGTGTGGTTATATAAGATAAATCATACTCGTCATATATACTGTTATCAATTAATACAGTATCTTTAATAGATCTAACTTCTATACAAATTTTCTGTTTTTTATTTAATAATTTAGTACATAATTTAAGTATGTTTTCAGCTTTTTCATAAGGCATTGCATGTAAAAACCATCTCATATACACTATATCATATTGTTTTAAATTCTTATCATTTAAGAATAATTCAACATCTTTTTTTATATAAGTTAAATTATTATAATCGCCTTTAATATTACCATTATAATCAACGGCGTCAACTTGCATACCTTTTTTATTGAAAAATATACTATCTCTACAATTACCGCATCCCAAATCTAATAAATATGTACAATCTTTACAATAATTTTCATGTACAAATTCTGCAAAAGAACTAGGTTTGTCCATGTCGCATTCTGTTAATTTATAATAATTTTCCCAATAAGTTTTATTTAAATTTTTTTTGTTTATGACAGGTCTCGGGTCTAATTTAATTTCAAAATCTAAATCCCAGTATTTTGAATAAGGCCCATTTATGAGATCATTATAAAACAATTTTGGCCATTCGGCGTGTTTACCCGAAGGGACCTTCCAGTTGCCATATAATTGTGTTAAGTATAGCTCGCTATTTATTGGTATACAATAATTTTTGTTATTCATATTTTTTATTTCTAATTGGGGAAATGCTGGATTAGCATATATATCACAATAAAAATTTGATTTAGGAGTTTTAACACAAACCAAATAGCCAGCTTTTTTACAGCTTAAAGTTCTCTTCCTTATTAATTCATATTTATTAAAATCAATGGCATTTAATTTATCCCAATAGGATAAATGTATTGTAACATCGATGTCTGTATCTTTTTCCATTAATTCATTTTCTCTTATACAACCCAATAATGTTCCACAATCTAAATAATAAGGTATATTATGTTCATCTAAAACACTAACTACTTTTTGTAAAATATAATTCATTAAACCTACCTTATCATTTTTATAATCCGTTGTTTTTGTCACAGATAATTCTTTTGAATATGGTAAATATTCAATTGGCATAATGTTTTTAACATAATTAATTAACGGGAAATTATCGTTATCGTCAGTGCACATAAAGCACCAATTTTTTTTATATCCGATAAGCTTTTGACCCCATCCATTTTTATTATCAATTCTTGTAATTTTTATATTATTATCACTGGAATGATATTCAAACTTATCTTTATATTCGTGGAAAAAAAATAGTTCTCCGGAATAATTATTCTTAATTACTTTACTATTTGACGACGATGGACCTATTTTAATTGAAACAATATCTTCATCAAAATGCTTTGATATATATTCTTGCATGGCGCGTGTAGGGTCTACGTCATTAATCATAAATATATCATAGGCATATTTTTCTAATTTTTTTTTACGCTCATCATAAGAATCTATATCTGTTATATTTTTAAGATTTTTAATACTATTATTATCATGTAGTCCAATAATAATTTTTTCACTTTTTTTTTGCATACTTTCTAATAATGTTATGTGACCATTGTGAAATTTATTAAAACACCCGATTGTAAAAATATATTCTAACACCATTTATATATATATATATATATATTATAATGTAATATAAAGCGCGTGGGCATATGAGTAAAGAGACTTATATAAAAGGTTAACTCCTAATAATATAAAATAGCATAATGCTATCAAGTAACATAAATATTAATGATACTGTATTGCTCAAAAAGCTATGTGAAGATATAAATAATAATTATATTTTAAATAAAAATAATCTAGATAAAGATAATTTAACGAAACAGGATTATATATTGAACTATGTTACTAATCTGGACATAAACTATAAAAATAATATTCTTCGAGAATATTCTGATAAATGCATAAATAAAAATATACTATATAAATTAAACAATAAGTTTGATGGTGACCAGGTAGCAATTATTTGTTATAATGTATTAAAATTGTGATTAAGATAAGGAACACTTGTTTTGTTTTTCTACTATTTTAATATTTTCTATCATTTTTAAAATATGCTCTATATCTGGTCTATTATCGGGATTTGTACTCCACATTTGTTTTATTAAGTCTTGTAATTCTATAATTTCAACATCTTTAATATCAGGTCTATAATCTAATTGTATTAATTGGATAACATGTGGATTTAAATCCAATTCCGCGTATGGTATTTTTCCAGTAAGTATAAACCAGTAATTAAGAGCAAGGGAATAGATATCAATTTTGAGATCATAATCTTCACCTTTATTAAATATAACTTCTGGTACCATATATCTAAGCGTTCCCGTACAACCACTCATTTTATATTTGTCATGTTTTTTTTTAATAGTTCTTGATAATCCAAAATCTGTAAGTTTAATATGGAGGTCTTCGTTCAATAATATATTTGATGGTTTTAAATCGCGGTGCATAATTGGATAATAGCAATGATGTAGAAAATATACTGCCTGTGTTAGCTCATAAATCCACTTGTAAGCCTGTATTTTTTTTGGTTTCCACAATCTATTCTTTTGGTTAGAGATTTTGGCATAATAATTATCTAATGAACTATTTGGCATAAATTCATATAATAATAATAAAGGGTCTGTTATAGTACATGCTCCTAGAAATAAAACTAAATTTGGATGTCTTAAATGTGAAATAACTGAGATTTCATTTATCATATCTTGGTATTCAATATCATTATTATTACGTTTTAAACATTTAACCACGCAATTTAACCCCCTCCATAAAGCCTTATTTATAATACCATTCCCGCCTTCTGCGAGTTTTTCATATAAAAATATTTCACTATGCTTTAATTCCCACCATTCGGATCTACCTCTAATATTAAATGGTACTTGTTCCATATATAATGAATTGCTGGAAGCATTAGATATTATATCATCATCATCATATTCTTTTTTTTGTGGTATATATGCCATTATTATAATATTAATTAAATATAATTAAATATCATTTTTTGTAAAAAGTGATAAACCAGTTTTGCATTTCCCACGATATATTATAATCTATATTAAAACTCATTGCTAATTCACTGACACTTTGATAATCGTGAATATAATAATATCTTTTAATAATTGTTGACTTATCCAATTTCCAATCAACATAATTTGCTCCTACAACAAAATCTCTACTATCACTTTTATTATTATTTAAATCATTAAAAAACTTCTCCTTAGACCAGAAAGATACTAATAATTTACCATTATAATTTAGACAATTTATTAGTTTCTCAATAGCCAAAAATTGTTCTTGAACTGTTTCTAGATGATGTAAAACCGCTATCGCAATAATTTTATCATATTTTTTATTTATTTTTAAATTTAATACATCAGAATAAAATACGTTTAGATTTTTTTTATTACATATATCAATTAAATTATTAGATATATCAAAACCCTCGCATATATATCCTTGTGTATTTGCATATACCATATTTTTTCCATTACCGCACCCACAATCTAATAATGTTTCACTGCTACTATTTTCATGTAAAAACTTTTTAACATTATTCCAGATTCTAACACGCGATGTATCAAATGATTTATATATCATATCATATTGTTCTGCTACAATATTATTATGTTTATTCATTATTGGAGTATATAATTACATATAATATATCGTAAACTATTTTTATATGTAATCTGCCGATCTGCTTAGGTCGGCTTTCGGGACCTCTATAACATCATATGGTTCTTTATTTAATAGTGGTGTATTAAAAGTGAGTTGCTTTGGTATATCATATACATCTCTTAATCTATGCCCGACAACATTATCATTATTAATGCTTATTTTAAGGTCATTTGTATTATCGGTCGGTATCATATAAAATTCCGAGAAATGTCTGTCCTTTTGTCTTGCGAATAATTTCCAATTATTGTTACCAGAATCTTTTTCATCAGATGTGCTAGTAACATAAGCTACCAGGCGAAATGTATCACCGGTTTCTTGCGTATTGACATACATACGGCGTTTATTAATATTATTAGCTAAATTTGTATGCGAGCGTGTATCTCCGCGATTGAGTGGTGGGTATAAATCATCGTCTAAAACTTTTCTATCACGAGATACTGTATCGCTGTCGTTTTTGATATTAATAGTTGATTGTTTTAATTTATTAAATTCATCAACAGACATACATATTTTGTCATTATTGGAACTATCTATATTTTTTGATTTATCTTCTTTGGAATCAATGGATATATATATAAGATATCCTATGATTACGGTAAATAGTATGAATACAATTAATAGAATATATGGTAAATATTTTGTTAACATTATTATAATACAATCTAATAATACAATTGATAATAAATTAAATTGTTATAATAATTAAAGTATATATACCTTTCTGTCTACAATTATTACCTGTATTAAAATATATGTGTTTATGTTGAACATCACAATTAATAGCTTTTTAAATCATATATTTTGCTGCTTTTTTAATTAATTCAATAATTTTTAATTCAGTATCAGGGTATTGATATTTTTTACAATATAACAACAAATGATATTCTCATAGATGGAGTTTCAACATATATACTATTATCAATATCTTCGTGGGTTTTTTATATTTTGCCCTCCAATATTATTCATTATGTTACAATGCTATTATTTAAAAAAATAATTATAAGTGACGCAAATATATAAATATATCAACTATATTGTAATATAAACATGTTAGATAAAGCAATAGAAAGCACTACGTCAATTAATTTGAGCTTAGGTTGCTCTCTCGGATATTTATATAGTTTATACTTATTATTAAATTATATGAAAAAAACAGACAAAAAATATGATTTTAAAAAGGTTCTTATGTGTTATAATAGCGTACAGATTGTTGTTAATACTTATATAATTTATGGTACTTATTATATAATGTCAATACCAAATATATTTGCAATTAATAGACAATATACCGATTCTGTTAAATATTTTATATATCTACATTATTTATCCAAATACTTAGATTATTTAGATACGTATTTCATTATATTAAAAAGAAAAGATAAGGAACAATTATCTTTTTTACATGTATATCATCATAGTACTATTAGTTTAATATGGGCATATTTAATTAATAACGGTCACGGGAATGGTACAGCCGCATATTGTGCATTAATCAATAGTTTTGTTCATTTAATAATGTATTCTCATTATTTAGTAACATCATTGGGATATAAGAACCCTTTTAAAAAGCTTGTAACAATGTCACAAATAGCACAATTTTATAGCTGTATTATGCATTCTGCAATTGTTATATTATATGAAAATATTGTGCCAAAAAAATATGCATTCCTAGAATTCAGTTATCATACAAGTTTAATTATATTATTTACTAATTTTTATAATAAAACATATAAATATATAAAATGATATAAAAATAACTCACATTATATATATAGCTTACAGGCACGTCACAAAACAAAAAATAAAATGCAACAACCCCGATACAACAAACGATCCAACTTTGATGAACTTCGCAAGAACGAACTAACATCGCGTGCTGGATTTGGATGGGAAGATGGGGAAGAGGAAAGACTTCTCACAATGCGTTTGGAGAAATCGTCGTTTGAAGATATCGCAGCAGAACTTAAACGCACTGTTCGCAGTATTCAAACGCGTCTATATCAACATATTTGTAAAGAAGTAGAAGGGGGAAGTGAATCTATTTCGGAAAATGAGATTCTTGTTAAATACGAAGTAACCGCCGAAGAACTAGCAGATTTTAAAAAGAAACGCGAAGAACATCAAAATAAAATGGTTTCGCGTAAACGTCCATCTGGTAGATATTCTCGTGATTCTTCTCAACCATATATTCCCTATGAAAATCGCAATGCTAGTTTTGATATGCGTAATGAACTAAATGTACTACGACAAGAAGTGAGGGAACTTCGTCAAGAAGTGCGAGACCTCCGCAGTAATTAATTATTCATAATAGAAGTTATAATAGAAGCAACGTTTAATAGAGCATCTATTTTACCTAACTCATATTTTAACATATCATTTGTTTGAATATCATTTTTATCTAAATTTACTGTAATTGTTTCATTATTAGTAGATATATGAATTTGTTTAATATTAGATACATCAATATGTATATTAGATAGTATTAATTTTTTTGCGATAAATTCTTCATTATCGATTAATGTATTATTATTTTTTAGATAAATAATGGCTTCTTTATTGTCATTTGAATTATTTGCATTCATTGAACCAATTATATTATCAAGAATATTATTAATATCAACGACGGAACTGCGGTATTTCATTGTTTTTTTAACTTTCCTAACACTTAATAAATAATTTTTATAAATGAATTTTCTATTACAATCTATTAAATTATTTTTACCATTAAGCATTGATAATTTATTTTTTCTAAATTTTAATAAAGGTGTATTTATATATGAATACACTATCTGGAAAGAAATAAGAACTAGTATAATGTAATACTTCATCATATAATTGATATATAAAAATGACTATCATTTTTTTATATAATATTCTCATTTATTATTTTATATATTCTGAAATTAGTTCTAGAATATATATATAATACATTATCATTATATATCCAATATATACATTTTCAGCTGGATATTTATTTTTAAGATATAATAATATATTATTGTTTTTATCACAATTTTCAATATGAAATTCTGTAAAGTATTTAAGTTCAGGTAATACTTTATTGAGTTTCTTTATTTTACTCGTTATCCGCATTGTTTGTTTTGATAGTTTATCAAAATATTGGCTTTTATCCATAATTAATATAAAAATAATAAAAATACAGCTTCATTTTTTATTTCTAAACCGATAAACTCGTCCTTTTGTTTCTTTAATTTTCTTGGCTTTTGTTAATTCATATTTTGTTAATTCATTAAATGTTAAGGGTGTTTTAGGTGTCACACGTCGCGTAGGTCTATATACGTCATTTATATTCTTATATCCTACCTCTCCTCTTTGATTTTTCCATTCCTCTTTAAACCATCTTGCTAATCCTTGTTTATTTGTTTTTTTTCCATAATAAGCTTCATTTGATTTATATTTTTTTAGATAAGCTTTCTTATACTCTTTTACTAATATACCACTTCTGTATGCCGAATGTTTTGTTATTTGTTTATAAACTTTATTTTTTATACTTTCATATAAGTTAGCATCTTTTGGTATATTAGCCATTATTCTATATTATTAAAATTATTTAAAAATTGATCATTGTTTAATATATATTGTTTATACCATTTTTCAATAATGAATGAAGATGATCTTTGGAATCTTTTTGATGAAATAAAAAAAGAAGAAGATATTAATAATGGTATAAATGATAATGATGTAATAAAATGTTCATGTGGGTGTGAAGAATTTATTAAAGAAGATAATATGACTATATGTACTAAATGCAGTTCTATTGTTTCAAATGTAATTGAATGTGGAGCCGAATGGCGATTTTATGGCAATGATGATAATAGAGATGGTGACCCATCACGATGCGGGATGCCGACAAATAATCTATTACCAAAATCATCTATCGGGTCCATGATAGGATGTGGTTATAAAGATAATATTGATATACGTAGAATACGTATGTTTCAAATGTGGAACAGTATGCCATATGACGAAAGGACATTATGGAATGTGTTTGACAAAATGACTGCTAATACTATAAATAATGGTATACCACAAAAAGTTATAGATAATGCAAAGGTATTATATAAAAAAGCTTCTGAAAAAAAGATATCAAGAGGTGACAATAAGGAAGGGCTTATTGCGTCATGTATATATCATTCTTGTTTATTAAATAAAGTGCCAAAAAGTTCCAAAGATATTGCTGCAATGTTTAATATTTCACATGTTACATTAAATAAAGGCAATTCAAGATTCCAAACCTTATTACAAATAAATGTATCCTCGCCCGAACCAATAGATTTTATATCACAATATGGTAATAATCTTAGTATGTCTATTACTGATATTAATAAATGTAAAGATTTAGTTAAACTAATTGAAGATAATGAGATTATGAATGATAACTCACCGACATCATCAGCTGCGGGAATATTATATTATTATTCTACCGTTAAAAGCTTAGGCTATACTAAGAAAAGATTCGCAAAAGCATGTAATGTTTCTGAGGTTACCATTGTTAAATGTTATAAAATAATTAATAATTACCACGATTTTATTATTAAAAATAGCGATATATTCGTTTAATATATATTAATATTTATAAATCTATTATATAAATGTACTATGAACAATGAACTATTTATATCAATTTGTAATGGTGATATACAAAATAGTCTTTTAGTAGCTACTAAAATAGTTTTTTTACACGAAACTCCCGAACTTTTAGAAAATGTTTATATTGATGTATGTTCTTATATTGGTACATTTATTTCATTACAACATATAAGCAAATTAATTGATGTGATTAATCAAACAAAGGATATAATAACTGATGACAAAATTGTAATAAAAGATATCTATAATTTAATTACTAAATTATGTATTATTTGCGATATATATAATAAACATCCCATAGCTAAATGCACAAGTATGTCTATTACTATATTGAAAAACAAAACATCCAATATAATAAATGATAATGATATGAAACTATCCCATGGTGGTATTATGCGTTTTGAAGGCATATTACCACCAAATGATCATGAAAATTACATGACTGCACTGAAAATAATAGCAATATTTATTAAAACTATTAAATCAACAGATGATATATCAGTAGATGAACGAGATAAATTAGTAGATATCTCCAATAATTTAAGACTTGTTACCGAATTTATATTAAGAAAAAAATTCAAGTTTGAAACTAAATTTAATGCTACCGACGACGATAATGTTTGGTTTTTATGGGGAGTATATAGCATTCTTTATAAAGAATCTGTCATCGATAATACTTATTTATTATATAATCATGAATTTAAAAAAAAACACAAAGCAGCACGTTCGGGTCTTATACATTCACTTGCATTAATAGCAATATATATACATAAAAAGGATATATCTTCTGGATGGAGTTCTCGGGAAAAAATAGTTATTCAAAAAATTGACGAAGTTGCCATCAAATTATATAATGAAATAAGGCGCGATATTATGAAGGATAATCCTGACAAATTTGAAAAACCCACAGAAAAAAAAAATATTTATATTAGCGATGGTCTGGAATATATTATAAATTTTATTCCCGAGATTGATAGTCAAAAACAAAATAATATTAATAAATCTCAAAATTTATATCCAAAAAGCACTAGTTCCAAATCCATTGAATATAATTCCCCAAATAATTCTAAAATTATATCATATTGACGTTATTGTATTTTTTAATAATATCTTGCTTTGATATACTGTATGCTCCTACATTATTTTTTATATTATATTTAATTTTATTTAATTTTGTTATCAACTCGCCGGATTTATTATTTGTTTTTATAAACCAATTAGTATTTACATTATCTTTACTATCACATTTCTTTGCTTTTCCCGTACTAAAACCAACACGTTTAATTGCTATATCACATTCGGGTTTCTTTACAAATTTATACCATTTATTTGGTATAGTTTTTTTTATCCTTTTTCTATTATAACCTCGTTTTTCCCAAATTTGAAATACGGTTTTTATATCTACTATCGTTTTCTTATTGGTATAAGAATTTTCTGGTAATTTTTTACTTAACTTTAAATGATAATTACCTGGAAATGCCTTCTTAAAACTGGGTTTATTAAAACTTATAGGTAATATAAATGAAATTGTTTTGGCATTTAGCTTAGCGGAATGTTTTATGAATTTAATAGCTGTTGAAGATTTATTCCCGAATGGAGGATTCCCAATTATATGTAGATTATTGTTAGCATTTTTAAGTTTTAGAAAGTTTTTCTTGATGATTTCTTTATGTTCTGGTTTAATATCGTAAAAACTATAATTGTTGGATAACTTTTTAATATATTTTATAAAAGCCCCATTTCCAGCACTTGGCTCTATTATTAAATCGCGTTTTTTTATTTTTAGATTACGTCTAATAGCTTTATAACATATTTGTGCTGTTGTGTCAACTGTATAATATTTATAATAATTGATTGCCATTATTAATTAATAATGATATAAAGTTTTTCGCAGTCATATTAATTAAAATGGTTGATGATAAATATTTTGAAACAATTGATACATATGAGAAAGCTTATATACTAGGTCTTGTATTATTTAATTTCAAAGATAGGTATGATGGTAAATATTTGAAATGTATTTTAAAAATATCAGATATTAAAACAACAAATAGGTATTTGACATATAATTATTATAGTAAATGCGAGTCCTATGATAAGTTAAAATATCCATATTTCAAAAATATTGATATTATTATTGACGAATTAAAACTATTAGGTGATGTATATGTCACTGAATATAATAATATTGAACTTTGTATATCCTCGGCTAACTTAATAAGTGATATACAAAAACACATAAAATGTAATAATTTTGATTTATTGATTGATAAAGATTTATCTAATATTATTAATAATTTAAATGATTTTAACTTAAAAAATCAATTTATTAAAGCGTATTTAGAACAATTTGCTAATATTATTGGAACATCTTTGCGCATTACTATATATAACCATAACAATTACCAATTATTATCTGACCTATATAAGATTCCTTTTACGATAATTAAAGAAGCTATCGGATATACAATTGTATATAAGGATTCTGATATGCTAGACTTTCTTGGTATTGTTTATAATTGTAAATATCTATATCTTAATTATGATATCTATAATTTCAATAATAACGATAATTTGCCTACGATTAAAGTATATATGGAAAATGAAAAAGCGATTATGCCTGTGAAAGCTTCGTATAGTGATGTTGGATATGATTTGACCATTATAAAAGAACATAAGGTAATAAATAGTCATACTACATTATATGATACTGGTATTAAATTAAATATACCCAATGGATATTATGTTGAAATTGCACCAAGAAGTTCTATTAGTAAATCGGGATACATGTTAGCAAATAGTATTGGAATCATTGATCAAAGTTATCGCGGCAATTTATTAGTCGCATTAATAAAAATAAATAAAGACTCCCCTGATTTAGAATTACCTTGGAAATGTTGCCAATTGATTGTTAAAAAACAAATATATGCAAATATGGATTTATCAATTGATAATCCAACTGCTACAAATAGAGGAGATGGTGGATTTGGTAGCACGGGTTAAAATATTTTGGAATAAAAAGCTCTTTTATTAAATCTATTGGTAGTTGTTTTTTTTATAAATAATACAATTATATAAATTATTATAAAGTTTATAATAATCACTGGTAAAATAACGGGAAATAATTTATTCATAGAATTTACATTGAAATAATCTAAATATTTAAACCATATTTCACGCGTATAATAATTATGTTTAAATAATATGTATAAATAATTTTTACATTCATCTATCATATAACTATTAAAATTTGTAATATTCATGTGAATAGATGATTTGGTCTAAGTGAATATGTCAATTTTTATTCAACTTATTCGTTATTTTACTATGCACATCATCATAAGTTTCTAATGAATAATTGATAAAAAATGGATTTTTAGAATAAGAATCGCTACATATATAGACGCGATTAAATAATTGTTTAATTTTATCTTTAATAACTACATCATTTATTCCAACATTCCAAAGATATATATTATGTTTTCTAATAGGACATACGATATGAATATTATCTAATAAATGTTCTTTGATATCGCCTTCGTTTTCTAATAAATTATCACTTAATATTGTCTCAGCATCAATATTATACTTTGTTACATTATTTAATATTTTTTTTTGTTCCTTGTTTAAAAATTTAAATCTTAAAAGGTTATCTTTTGAGAATGTTAATACTAATATATTAGAAATATAAGTTTTATATTTTGATACTATATATATTTTTGATTTATATATAATGTCTATTATTTCAGTATTATATATGATATTCCCATTGCGCGATACTATATAATTTAGCATTTTATTAACAAGTTTGTTTTTATCGTCTGTAACAATATAATATTCAATATCCTTATTAATATCGTTTATAAATAATGTAATTGCAAACATAGCTGATATATTATTATATATATACTCAAAATCATCAATGTTTTTTTTGAGTATATTATATTCGTGGGGTGATAATATAGAACGACAAAACTTAACAAAGTTTTGACTATTAAGTATTTTTTTTGATATCAACTTAGATTTATTAATGATATTTAAAATTATTTTATGTGTTATATCGTTATATTTCAGTACGTAATTATTATAATTTATTGAAAATTTATTTAATAAATTAATATAAAAATTGTGATTCTTGTTAAAAATTCTATAATTATTTTTTTTATCGTTAAATGAATTATGTTTTTCAATTATAGTTACATTATAGCCATTATCTAGACATTTTATTGCTGCATATAATCCTATAAAATTGCACCCGGCTATAATTAAATTATTATTCATATTTATTAATTTATCTAATATGTTTTTATATGCGTATTAAATTTTCCAATTATTAAATATATATGTAGTAAGAATATTTAATGATATGGGAAACGCATCATCAAGGCAAAATACCTATCAACAATATCATAAAAAATTAAATAATGTGAATAGAGAAGGTGATAATACAATTAACGAATCAGTCATTAACTCTAACAGTTATCCAAATATAGATCTTAAAAGTATAGATATGAAAAAGCTCAACTATTATGAAGTTTTAAATGTTAGTAAAGATTTTACATGGGAAGAACTTAAAGAGTCGTATAGAAAATTAGCAATCAATACTCACCCTGATAAGCCAAACGGAAATAAAGAGCTTTTTAATATTATTACATATTCCTTCAAAAAGCTCGCGACCGAATATAAAGATCGTTATAGTAATATTAATCATAATGAACTTAAAAAACAATCAGGCGAATTTTTTAATAAAATTACAACTGAAACAATGCCACATCCTAGTGAATCTTTACAAAATCCAGATGAAATGTTTTCAACAAAATTCAATCGCAATTTTGATAAATGTAAAGTATATGATGACGATATAGATTTTGGTTACGGACAAAAAATGTATGAATCTTCAAAAATACGAGAAGAAATAGATATTAAAAAAATTATTAAAAAAGACAAAATAGATAACGAAAGTTTTAATAAATTATTTAATAAAAATGTTCCGGTTAATAAACAATTAGTTAAATACAAAGAACCTGAACCATTATTGTTAGCAAAATCTCTGAACTTTACAGAACTAGGTAGTAAAAAATCCGATGATTATACAAGTAGTATGGAGAAAACTAATAATTTATCATATACCGATTATATGAGGGCCCATGATGGAACACGATTAGTAGATCCGTCTTTAATGAAAAGTAATAAACAATTTAAAACCATTGAAGAATATAAAGCATATAGTGATAATAAAGCTGAAAAAAAAATGAGTGAAAAAGAATTGAGACTGCAAGAATTGAGGAAATTAAAGTTAGAAAAAGAAGAAAGGAAACGCGTTGATAGATTAAAAGTTTATGACGAACGCGTTGAAAAATCATTTAATAAGGCTAATAAATTATTTTTGAAATAATTTTCTCTTTATTAACATGAGTATCGTCCCAACCTTGTTTAAATAATTCTCGCGATTTATCTTTATCAATATACAAATAACTATCTGGTTTGAAATTTCTATCCCACATTTGTCTATATATTATTATTTTATTACTATCTTCCTTCTCTTTACTATAATCATATTTTATATCACCATCTACATAATGATTGCCTTTATATTTTTTAGAAAATGTTCTACCTGATAAATATGGTAAATAAGAACTACATAAACAAAAATCTATCGTATCATTTATATCTGTAAAATCATTTTTCTCCTCCGATTTCATTTTAAATAAGGCTCCTTCTAATTTTGTAGATATTATTGATATTTTATCTAAGTCAATTGGTTCCTTATTTTTATAACGCTCTTTGAGATTTGTTTCAACATTTTTTTGAAATATTCTCATATCGCTTTGTATTTTTAATTTTGTAACATTATTTCCTATGGTATAACTCCATATTTCATCATGGTCGGATAAATCGTTCTCCTGTGTATATAATAAAGAACACCACGCCCCACCAGATATTCCAGTTATTTTATAATCACCTATTTCTATATTTTTTTTAATATATCCTATCACTCCCATACTATAAGGTAAAAATAAACCAGTTCCGTATATATTTATACTTGTAAAAGCATTAGCAATATTAGCAAATGATATTAATAGCAATAAATATTTCATTCTTAATTTAATATATACTTTTTAATTTTTTATACTTTCTTTGTCCATTTTGATTTTTCTTCTGTTAAATCCCGTGTTCTCATATAATTGAAGAATTTAATTATATTTTCTTCATTTCCTTGCGAAAAAAAGTCAGATAATTCGGATATTGATTTATCTTTGTTTTGTATTGTTGCCAGTATTATATTATTCATTTGTTTTTTATACCTATCGGATATAAATGGAGGTTGTTCTTTCAACCATGTATCTCTCATTTTTGTGTAAGAGTCTCTGGTTAAAGGGATAGTTTCGTTATTGTTATTATCGTATGATACAACAATTTCATTATCAACTATTGACACCGATACTATTGTATTATTAGTATTTTCCATTTTAATATATAAATATATTTAATTTTTTTATATCTATTTATAATAGTATAATATCTAAAATGGAGAGAGGTATTGAGATGGTTTTGCATTCTGTTATAATTGGGTTAATACTATATATGCTAATGATTTTTGTATTAAAACAAAAAGAAGAAGTTGCCGAAAATAGAAGTATTCTTATCGCATCGTTTATATTAATATATATGATAGTATTCGGACATGGATTACCAAATAAAATAAATAAAAATTTATAATTCACTATATATAATCATATATGCCGCGTTATTATTAATTTTGAAATTTGTTATTTCTTTAACGTCCAAATCATTATATAATAAATAATTATCTGTATTATTATTACATATAGCCATGTAATGCCCGCTATTTAAATTACCAATATGCATAGCGATAGAGGATAAATTATATATTTTTTTACAATTAGGTGAACTTAATATCGCGCCTTCATTAAATTGCAATACATCATTAATATTTATCGCTTCTGTATTTTTTCTAAATATATCAGAGAATCTGTTAATAACTATAAATATTACTTTCGGTAAACTCCATAATTTCGTTTGCTTAATATATTTTGTTTTTTTATTGCATTTGCCACATACCCAATCATCGCAATTAACTTCTTCTTTATATATTTGTTTAATCATATCAACTACTGATAAATTCTTATCAGTTATATTAAGATTTAAAGTGATAAATGATTCAAAATTATATAAAGTATTATTACATTTAGTACATTTTGTTATATTTAGATAAAATCCTTGTATTAATGATTGCCATTTAGATAATTTATTATTATTTAATTTAACATTATAATAATCAAACTTTTCTTTTAATCTATTGCTATTCAATAGTATTCTATTAAAATCGGAATCATTATTTATAACTACACCATTTGTTAATTTATCACTTGTATTCGTGCCTTCATTAATTATTTTATAATATTTGGGATTTTCATTAACTTCATTTGTTATTGCTTCCGATAAATATATCCACAATTCATATATATCAAGTTGCTCGCCATATCTAAATGTTCCATCAAATGTGTTAAAGACCTTATTAACAAATTTTCTAGGTATCAATGACTTATCTTTTTCATGCATTAATACTAATATTTCTTTTAAATTGCTTGTAAAGGTATCTTCTTTCATATCATAACTTAATATAGTTTCGCGTAAATGATCATTGCGACATATAATTTGCACTAAGCTATTTATAGCACATGTAGCACCTATGTTTTCCAAACCCTGCATTAGTTTATAATGATATATTATAATGTATTTATATAATAAAAATGATATAATAATATAGATACGATGCCTAAAAGGACTCCTAAAAGGACTCCTAAAAATATCGCAAGAGATTATGAAGAATTTATGCCCGCGAGCAATAAAATTACATCTAAAATAATAGCTCCATCAAATAAAGGACCCGCAAGTAGTATTGAAAACAGGCTTATAATTGGTATGCTTGTGGGTGGTATTATTGGATTAATAATAAATGTAAGTGCATTAACGTGGTTACATAAATTAGAAGAAATGAACTGTGCATGTAGTGAACACTGGATGCGCGGCTACATTAAGTACTATCTTTATGTTATAATACCTATTTTTTGCATTGGATTACTAATTAATGCATATTTATATATTTCTAATTATAGCATAATAGATTTAAATAACAATAATGTATTTATATTCTATAAATCTTTTACAAATATTGTATCATTATTCGGTCTTGCTAATATAATTATAGTTATAGTATTTATTAACAGATTAAAAGAAATTAATTGTGAATGCAGTGAGGATATTAAACGCGAAATATATTGGATATATAATATTATATTAGTAAGCATTATTGGAGGTGCCTTACTATTTGCTCTGATAGGCGCATTAGTATTATATATGACATTTAAAAGATGAATAGATGAATTAATCAACTTCATCAATAGTTGGTTCAGTGGTTCCTCCTGGCATTCCTTCCGGCATTCCTTCCGGCATTCCTCCTGGCATTCCTTCCGGCATTCCTTCCGGCATTCCTTCCGGCATTCCTCCTGGCGGGCCCTGGCTACTATATAGTTTTTGCATTAGAGGATTTACAATTTCTTCTAGTTCCTTTTGCTTATTTTTATAGATATCTACTTCATCGCTCTCAGTATCTTCAAGCCATTTTAGACCTTCTTCAATAATTGGATCAAGTTCTTCTTTAACTTCATCAAGGGTCGGTGGCGAGTTTTCATTTTTAGTCATTGAGTTTTTAAGATTATATAGATAGTTTTCAAGACCATTCTTCGCCTCAATTAGCTCTTTTTGTTTATTATCTTCTTCTTTAAATTCCTCTGCCTTTTTAATCATTTCCTCAATTTGCTCTTTTGACAAACGACCCTTATCATTTGTAATAGTGATATTATTTGTCTTCTTAGTTGACTTTTCTTCTGCTGTAATATTCATAATACCATTGGCATCTACATCAAAGGATACTTCAATTTGTGCTTGTCCTCGGGGCATTGGGGGGATTCCATCTAGATGAAAACTACCAAGAAGATTATTATCCTTTGTAAATCCACGCTCACCCTCATAAATCTTAATATCAACCCCTGGTTGATTATCGGCATATGTAGAAAACACTTGTGATTTTTTTGTCGGAATAGTTGTATTTCTTTCAATAATTTTTGTCATTACACCACCAGCGGTTTCAATACCCAGCGAAAGTGGCGCCACATCTAGGAGAAGTAATTCATTCGTTTTACTATTACCCTGTCCTGTTAGAATAGATGCTTGGACAGCAGCGCCATAAGCGATAGCTTCATCTGGATTTAGTGATTTATTAAGTTGCTTATCATTGAAATATCCAGACAGAAGTTCTTGCACTTTTGGAATACGCGTTGTGCCACCTACCAATACAATTTCATCGATATCACTTTTACCCATCTTTGCATCTTTAAGCAATTGTTCTAGTGGCTTCAAAGTTCTTTGAAATACTTTATCAGCAAGCGACTCAAATTTAGCTCTTGATAGATTAGTATTATAGTCTACACCGTCTATTAGAGAATCAACCTCAATACTTGTTGTAGATGCTGCTGAAAGATTTTTCTTAGCTTTTTCAGCAGCAATATTAAGCCGTTTTAGTGCACGAGCATTTTCACGAACATTCATTTTATGTTTCTTTTTAATATCATCACACAGATAATCAACAATAAGATTATCAATATCTGAGCCACCAAGATGTGTATCTCCACCTGTTGCCTTTACTTCAAAAATACCACCATCTAGTGTAAGAATAGATACATCGTGAGTACCACCACCGCAATCAAATACTAAAATATTTTTTTCTTTCTTATCATCTGTTTTATCAAGACCATATGCAATAGCAGCAGCAGTAGGTTCATTAATAATTCTAAGAACTTCAAGTCCAGCAATAGCGCCAGCATCTTTTGTAGCTTGGCGCTGTGAATCATTGAAATAAGCAGGTACCGTAATTACTACCTTTTTCAAGGGATGACCCAAATAAGATTCAGTTGTTTCTTTTAGCCTTTGAATAACCATTGCGGAAATTTCTTCTGGGTGAAATGTTTTATCTTCGTTCTTATATTTAACATTAATTAGTGGTTTATTATTATTATCTCCCGATACTGAAAATGACCATAGCTTAACATCTTCTTTGACAACATCATCTGTAAATTTGCGACCAATCAAACGCTTTGTATCATAAATAGTATTCTTAGGATTCATAGTTGATTGATTCTTGGCAGCATCTCCAACAAGCTTCTCTGTATCACCAAATGAAACATATGATGGAATAATGCGAGATCCCGTTTGAGTATCTGGAATAATTTCTACACGGTCATTAATCCAAATGGCCGCACAACTTGTAGTAGTTCCAATATCAAATCCCGCCGCTACTTCATCTTCCTTTCCCATAATTCTTGATTTTTTTATACTTATTAATTGTAAAATATCTTTATATATTTTTCATAACTAATAAGGTCATTTAAAGAACGCATATTCAGATTTTTAAATACTAAAACCTATGCCAAATGAATTCATGGTTCTTGAAAAAGAGAGTACATAATTTTATTTTTCTATGTTTTTTATAAACTTTTTGAAATTCAAGAGATTTTATTAATTATGTACTCATTTTTATGTATTCTTTGCAATCAAATAAATATATACTTTTAATATAAAGGAAAATATAATGGATGCTAACCTTGATAATACTTTTATATATGATAAACATATCATTCACTTAGATTCAATTAACGGCATTGAAAACGGTGGAAACTTTTTCAGCTGTTATTTTAAATTTGATGAATCTATTAAAAATGCCGTTGCTTTACAATTAATTAATGTTAAAATTATAACACCTACAAATGCACCATTTCAGGAATATGATAGCTCCTTTTTTGTTATATTAAATAATATAGAACGAGCTATGTCTTATATTAAAGTTGGCAACGATATGAACGTAGTTAAATACTTGGAAAAGGTTGAATATATAGGCGAATCTAATGGTGTTAATTTAAAAAAATCAGAAACCGACAACGGCACTTGTACAGGTAGCTTCTCTGATTCTGGAACTCACATGTTTAACCCACCAATACCTGATTTAACCAGATTTGATTTATCACTCAAAGATACTACTTTCACTAATTTAGATAAATCTAGCATACATTCAGTAAAATTAACATTTTGTATTTACACAATTAAAAAGACATTTGGTTAAAATTATATAAGAACCATATGTCTTTTTAATAAAAATGAAATTAAACATTATTAACAACTATAAAGCATTATATTATAATCTATTATCCAGTTTTTATTTAATATTAAACAGTTTTTTGCCATTTTATAATGACGTAATAATTAGTATGCATAATGAAGCAACAAAATCATTATTTGGCGATATTAACACACTTAAACAACTTAGAATGATTGAACTCTTAAATAAATTAGAAAATAATGATAAAATTATATTGAATAAAAATAATAATACAATTTTGGTAGAATATAATTGTAGCGACAATTTAAATAATGATGAATCCGAGAACTCTGATAATGATGAAGACTTAAATATTAAAAACATTATTGATACTTCTAAAAAACATAATTAACTCAAATACTTAATAGTTAACTTTTGTTTCCACATGCGCTTTATTTCTTCATCGTTATTTATCGTACCATAACATTCACTTTTTAATCTTTTGCTAACATCATTTTTAATAATATTTTTTATATAATTTTCATATTGATTTATATAATATAGGTTTTCGTTTGCTTCATCTAAATTATTAAGATATATCTTGTTTTTAACATAATCTAAATACAGAAAATATAGATTTGTATCTACGCTACCTGTCGTAAATCCATCCTTTACATTTATAGAAAAACATTCATTTACATTTAATATGATTTTTATTATATTAAAACTTTCTCCTGTTGTTTTTTCTGTTATTTTTATATCATATGAAGCATATAAATTATATACATCTATTCTGTTATGCTCAATTTTTATATCATATTTGTTATTAGATAATGTCTCTTTTAACAATTTCATAATTTCAGTCTTTGTTTTTTTATAATCATTAGATAATATTGTTGTATATCGCGAAGACTCACTTAAACGATAACAACAATCCTTCTTTTTATATAATCTTAAAGGATATCCGTCAATTAATGGATATTTTTTGCTTTTAATATAATTTAATAATTTTTCAATAACCGTACCATATTGCTTTTTTACACATAAGCATTTTTTTATTTTGATATTGCTAGTTTTGCTTGGATAAAATTTTACCAATAAATTTAAACGTTTAAATATCTTATCCCATCGCCACCCTGATTGTTCTGGACGCGATAATTCAAAATATAAGTTCATTTTCATATATTCAATTGGGATAATCTTATATTTTTCAGTATAGTATTTTAATTTATTCTCTTTTTTAGTTGAAAATTTTAATAATTTATCGTATTGTTCCGATTGCATCATTGTTATATCAAAAATTTGCTTACCGTATACATATATTTTAAGTGTCCCATCGTGTTTTGCCTTTTTAATTTTAATGTATTTATATTTATTTTTTTTTATAAGCATAGCTAATTCCAATGAATCTTTATATGGATTTTTTGAAAAACAATCATAGTCATTTATTGTATAATCTTTATAAAATCTAAATTTTTTTGGTAATGCCAAATTTATTACCAAACCTCCGTATAATATCAATTTCTTTTTAATTACAAATTTTGATATAATATTTATTACATCATTAAACTCATTATAAACTATTCTTATTTTATTTCCTTCAATTTCGTTTATTATATTATCTATCGCATCAGAAGACATTAGGCTATCTAATTTAATACATATATTAAAAAATAATCTAAGATTTTTTAATATATTTTTTAGGAACATATTTTAAGTTA
>Ga0222719_10000349_pt1 | contig 46582 bp, 62 predicted proteins | sample C33_34DmetaG_FD_165039 | JGI IMG/M metagenome (GOLD analysis project Ga0222719, IMG submission 165039) | Estuarine water microbial communities from San Francisco Bay, California, United States - C33_34D | ecosystem: Environmental > Aquatic > Marine > Unclassified | place: USA: California...
AGCATTAGAATCCCAATAAAATAAGTAATATAAAGAATATAAACAGAACACATTCGTATTAAACATATGGACACACCGTTAGTAGGGACTTCTTCACAAAATTATCGTTATTTCTATGTAGCATCGGCAGCATCGATAGTAAGTATGGTAGTTTTATTTATAATTACAGGATATACAGCACATACAGCAACAGAAATAAATGAGGTAATATCAGATTTAAACAAGCTATTGCCAGATGCTGAAAATTCATTAAGAATTGTAAAAGAAATGTGCCGTCATGAGAATTTTACAAAAAGGTGGGGTGAAATTTGTTAATTAAATATCTAATTTTATAAAAAATAGATATTTAAATAAATACAAATGAGTGGAATTCCAACAGAGAATGTAATTATAAAAAGGAACTAAAAAAAGAGCACTTAAAAAAATGACAATATAATAAATTAAATGAGATTAAGGTCAGGTCGTATAATTTATAAAGAAAAAATGTGTGATATAGAAGTAGCAAATATATTATTAAGTTTAAAACAACAAAAAAAGTTAAAAGCAACAATAAAAAAATCATTATTAAAACAAATAAATATTAAAATAAAGAAATAAATAATAATATAATATAATGAATAATCGTATTTTTGTAATAAATTTAAAAAGATGTTTAAAGAAGAAAGAAAAAATGAAAGAGAGATTAAAAGGAATAGATTTCAGTATGATAGAAGCAGTGGATGGTAGAGATTTAAATATAGAGAAATTAAAAAAGATGGATTGTAATATATTAAAAGAATGGAGAGATCCTTGGTCAGGAAGAAATATAACATGGGGTGAAGTAGGTTGCACTTTATCACATTGTAATATATATAAAAGATGTCTTATGGAAAATATAGATAATGCAATAATTTTGGAAGATGATGTATTATTAAAAGATAATTTTGAAAAAAGATTAGAAATATTATTTGAGAGGTTAAATAAATACGAGAAATGGGATTTATGTTATTTGAGTAGAAAATCAATGGATGACAAAGATAAAGAGATAGACGAAAAAATAGTTGAAGCGGGTTATAGTTATTGGTGTTGTGGTTATATTATTAATAAAACAGGTATGAAAAAGATATTAGATTCAAATATTTTGAAAAGAATAATTCCAATAGATGAAATAATACCAATATTAGGTAAGTCATCACCTCATGAAAATTATTATAAATATTTTTCAATAAATGAAAATTTTAAAATATTATCATTAAAAGATTTAATTATTCAACCGGAAGAAGATGCATTTAAAGCAAGTGAAACAGAAAATACAAAAGAGGTAGAAACATATTCTGAAGATTTATTGGTATTGGCAACAGGAACAGATATGAATGATGGTTTGAAACGATTTATAAAATCTTGTAAGGTTTATGGTTTAAAACATGAAATAATGGGTTTGGGTAAAAAGTGGAATGGTGGTAATATGGCAAAGGGTCCAGGTGGTGGTCAAAAAGTAAATATATTAAAGAAAAGAATAAAAGATATGAATGGAGAACAAATAGTATTGGTAACAGACAGTTATGATGTAATTATGACAGCAAATAGTGAAGAAATATTGAGTAAATATAAAAAGATGGATTCAACATTAGTATTTGCTGCGGAGTCATCTTGTTGGCCGGATAAAGAAAGAGCAAGTTTATATCCTAAACAAAAAAATAGAAAAAATATATATTTAAATTCAGGAGGTTTTATAGGTCCGGTTAAAGCAATAAAGTATATACTAAGAGATATTGAAGATTATGAAGATGATCAAAGATATTATACAAATGTTTTTTTTAGTGATTTTGGAAAAAATCATATAAAATTAGATTATAATTGCGAAATATTTCAATGTTTAAATGATGGTGAAAATGAAGTAAGTATCAATAAATCAAAATCAAGAATATTTAATAGAATAACGGGAACAGAACCTTGTCAAATACATGGTAATGGTCCTCCGAGTCGTAAATTATTTTTAAATAGATTAGAAAATTATTTAATTAAAAATTGGACAGAAACGTGGGGATATAATAAAAAAAATATTTTAAATAAGTGTGATATAAAAGATAATATTAGTATTTATTTTTATATTGAAGAAGTAACACCAAATAGTGAAATAGTAGAAAAAATGGTATATGAAAATTTAAATGAATTAAAAAAAATAGCACCAAATATGAGATATATTCGAGATACAAATAAATTAACACGAAATGAAGTATTGAAAAGAGGATTAGAATTGGGGGATATAGATTATATATGGATAATTAATACAAAATTAGTATTAACAAATAAAAACACATTAATAAATTTAATATTACAAAATAAAGATATAATAGCGCCATTGATATCAAAAAAAGATTTATTTAGTAATTTTTGGGGAGCACTTGATGATAATGGTTGGTATAAAAACAGTGATGATTATGTAGATATAGCATCAAACAAAATGAGAGGTTGTTGGAATGTACCACATATATCAGGAAATATTTTAATAAGAAGAAATGTAATAAAAGAAGTTCAAAATTTTTATACAAATAATACAAATTCATATTTTAATGATGATATGAAATTTAATGATAATTGTAGAAAAAATAATATATTTTTATATTTGGAAAATATGGAAGATTATGGTTATCTTACGGATGGTTTAAAAGATGAAATACCAAAAAATGCGATTCATAAAGAGTTTTATTTATTTGAAACAGATAAAAATGCTTGGGCAAAAAAATATTTACATCCAGATTTTTATAAAATAATTGATAATTGGAAAAAGTTATCTTACAAGGAACCTTGTGGGTGGGTATTTGAATTTCCATTTGTAAATGAGTTATTTTGTGATCATTTAATAGATGAAATAAATAATATAAATGCTTGGTCAGCTGGTGGTAATAGTGAAGTAAAGGATAAAAGAATAAATAATGTGGAAAATGTTCCAACGGTAGATATCCATATGTCTCAAATAGGATTTAGAAAACAATGGGAACAAATAATTTTTACATATATATCGCATGTAGTAAGTGAATTATATTCGCCATTTAAAACGAATGGTTTAAATATAGCATTTGTTGTTAAATATGATATGGAAGGTCAAATAAAATTAAATAGACATCATGATTCATCAGCATATAGTTTAAGTATAACTTTAAATACACCGGATGTGGATTTTGAAGGAGGTGGAACAAGATATGTAAAACAAGAAACCACAGTTCGAGGAAAAAAAGGTTATGCGATATTACATCCTGGTAGATTAACACATTATCACGAAGGATTACCTATAACAAGTGGAACAAGATATATAATGGTAAGTTTTGTTCATTAATGATTCGTTTATTTTATAATTTATAAATAATAAAATAAATTAAATATGGGAAGTGGAATATCAAAATCAAATAAAAACACAGTGCAACTTGTATGTCCTGAAGGATATGATAAAGAAAAATTTAAACAAATATTATATTTATATGATAAATTAGATACAAACGGTGATATGGTAATAGAAAAAGAAGAATTATTTATTTTAACAGAACATCATATAAAAAATAAACAAAAAATTTTAGAAAAAGATAAAATTATAGTTGAAAATACAAAAAATCAAAAATTATTGGCAATAAGTTTAGAATATGAATCACTAAAAAAAAATTTAGAAAAAGAATATTTAAATAAAAAAGAAAAATATGAAAATACAGAAAAAGAAAAGAAAAAAGAAATAGATAATACAATTTTAAGTTTGAACCATCTAACAAAAAGTCAAAAATATGAAATATTTAAACAAAAATTTTGCGATAATGATAATAAATTGGAATTTAAATTATTTTTTGAATATATGAAAGATAAAACGGAAGATATTGAAAATATAAATTGGCAAACGACAGGTAAATTAGAGCATTTATTTTTACCAAAAAATCCAACAATAGAAATATCATCACCTAATAATAAACCAAGATTATTATCATCACCATAATTAAATAGTTTATTATTAAAATTGATTAAAAACAATCCATTATAATATAATATAAATTATGTCGGTATTTCTATTTAATAATAACACAGCAGCCTTAAATGAACTTTGGTATGAATCACATGCAAGCATTTTAAAATTGGTATGTATGGAATTAGATGCAACAGATAAGATAGAGGAACTTAGTGAAAAATATCTTGGGGAAAAATTAAAAGTAAAAGCTCCAAAAGATCCTAATAAACCTAAAAGAGGAAAGAGTGGATTTATGTTTTATTGTGATAAACATAGACCAAAATTAATTGAGAAAGCCAGAGAGAATGGTGGTAAAGTGGAAATAGGTAAAATTGCGAAAATTTTAGGTGAAGGTTGGAAAAAGATTAAAGATAAAGAGAAATCAAAATTTGATGTATTGGCAAAAAAAGATAAAGATAGATATGAAAAAGAAATTGCGGAATACAATGAAAAGAATGGATTTTAAGATAAATAATTGAAAATTGAATAAATATATATTTTTTTATATATATTTATAATAACTAATAACAAATAATGGCTCAAATAGCTTATATTCAATATAAGGATGTAGTAAAAGCTACAATAAATTCAAAAAAACAAACAAAAAATATAGAAAAATTTTATAAAAGTAAAGAATTTGTAGATATATTTAAAAAAATATTTGAATTTAAAGGAAAAGAAGATATTTTAATAACAATGTTAAATAATTGGGATAATAATATTAGAAAAGATATAAAAAATTGTTTAAGTGTGGAAAGAGTTATAAAAGAAGAAATTTATGAAATAAAAAGATTAACTTTAAAAGAGATAACAACAATTATTAATATAGGAAAATATGCAATAAAAAAATTAAACTTAATACCTGAAATAGCATTAGCTTTCTGTTTAGGAGTATATTATGCTAATTTTATATTTGAACAAACATCATTATCTTTAACAATAAAAGAAATTTATGATATATTACCCAAAAATATTAAAAAAAATAATAATTACAAAAAATTTGTAAAATTGTTTATATTAAAAGGAACAAGTAAAGAAATTATAGATATTTTGTTTCGTAAATAAAATAAAAATAAAATTATATTAATAATAATGAATAGAGAATTAAAAGAACATGCTCACAAATTGTGCGAACAAATAAAAAATTTAACAAATGAATTAGATAATAATATTAAAAGCATAGAAGAAACAAATTTTTTATTTGAAAATGTAAAAATAAATCCTTTACAAGTAAAAATAAAAGAAAAGCCTCGACCTCCTGCTGGAAAAAAAACAGTAAATATAGATAATACTATGATATATTGGAAAGATTCATTAAGATACAGAGGAACTTATTGAGTTTTATTTAATAGTTCTATTTGTAGTTTTAATTTTTTAATTTGATTACATAAATCTTTATTTTTCTGTGAAATTATTACAGTATCTGAATATTTCTCTCCATAAACAGGAAACCAAGCATTATTTTTATATATAAAAGGACCACATTTATTATAATATGTATTTGGAAAAGTATTGAATAATTTAAAAGCCACTGGTAATGTTTTTGTATCAAACTTATAAAATTTAATTAAATAACATAATTCTTTTGTTGTTTTACCAGGATTTTCCATCATAAAATGTTGAAATTTTTCATAAAATTCTTCTGTAAAATCAAAATAACAATCTTCTACTTCTTTTGAACCAGTTTGATAATGTAATTTTGGACACTTCTTCCTTAAACTTTGTTTTAAAGACATTCTAAATAATTATACTATAATTTTATAATTAATATATTAAATCAATTTTATATTAATTATATTCATATATTTTATTTATTGGCGTTTTTCTTTTAATTTTTATACAACAAAAATCGTAAGTAAAACAATATTTATGGAGTAATAAATCATTTTTAGTACAAGAGGGACAATAACAAATATCTCTTTTTTTAAATCTCCATTTGTCCATACATGATTTATGATATAATTTTCCGCAATTACAACATTTAATATGTGTATTATTTTCATCTACCGTATCAAAACATATAACACATTCATTTTGTTGCGTTTCATCTTCATACATTTTCATATAATTATTCATTTAATATTTAAATATTTTTTAATTTCAGAGGGCATTACTAATTACGGTATTGTGTAATCCAATATGAGCTGGTCCGGCTTCCATATCTTCCGGCTTCTTTCTTTTTGCTTTTTCCTCATCACATAACATATCATAATCAATTACATTAAAACTTGAAAATTCTGTCATATATGCACTTAAGGCTTTATCGTTTTCTATTGAATGTCCTGAAATATAATAACAATTATATAGTTTCATTAATATTAATAATATATAACTCGAATAAGGTGCCAATCCTATTTTCCAAAATGTTTCATCATTGTAAAGGACTATATTTGACAAAATAAAATTAATTAAATAAACAAAGAAAGTAGCCTTAGTTATATTACTATATAATCTGTTATGATAATGTAGGGACTCTAATAATTTTGGTTTCTCTTTTAAAATTATGGCTAAATTATTATCTCCAACATCGTGATCTATATCAAAATTATGAACGCAGAAATTTTCACGACGTAATTCTATTAAATAGGTTAATAAGAAAAACCCTATTGATGCATAATTAAACCCTAACGCAGCTCTATTAAAATCATCAGTTGCAATTAAATTCTGTTGAACAGTACATACTCCATCTTCACACTTACGTGGTACAAATATCAAAAGCATTGAACCCATAATAACCTTGTAACTTTGTAACAAAAATAATATAAATACCTTAATACGCTCTTTGTTATCTACATCTACCTTCATTATATATTTTCAAAGTAAAAAAAAATAATGTTAGAAAATTGAACGCAAATCGTCACAATAAATATAAAATAAATCAAAATCACCCTACAACTTTGTAAAAGAGAATAATGGCAGAACTTTGTCTAATTTGTTCCGATGAATTGACTATTAAAAATATTGTTAATCCTGAATGTGGTCATTCCACATGTAAAGATTGTTTTTGGAAATGGACAAAACAAAAAAATAGTTGTCCATTTTGCAGAAAATCCTTGCTATGTGATGATGATGAATTAAAAGATATTCAACATATGAGGGGGCTTTTGGAACATAGAACAAGAATTGTTCGTCAGGTTGAAGAGGGTTATCAAGAGAATGATGAATTGCACAGAAAGAAACGGGAACTAAAACGTGGTATTGTTCATCTTAATAATACTTTAAATACAAAAAAACAACAGGGAGATGCTATTGCAAAAAGTATTCGAGAACTTCGTGCAACCAGAAATCAAATTTCCCGGTCACTTGGAGGAACTTATAGTACCTTTCAACATTTTAAAAAAAGAGTTGAAGCACGAGCAATAATAAATAGAAAAGAGCGGGAAAGAATCGATTATGCAAGCCAAAATTTGGCTCACGGTGACAAAGGAATGTCTATGGAAGTATTGAAGGATATTAAATGTCTGAGAGAAGACAAACATTTCAGGTGCCATATCCCCAGCGCATTTTATCGCTGTAACTTTCACAGAGTGAATAATATGAATGAAACAAGAAAAGAACGAAAAAAATTTCGAGAGGAAAGATTGAGAGAAGGTTCAAATTTTGATTTGGAAAGTTTATTTGGAGAAGAAACGCCTTCACATTCATCTTGGGATTCTATTCCTGACCAAGACCAAGCTATGGAGAACATTTTCAGAGACTATTTCTTCAGAGATCAACAACGAGTTGAACCAATTCCATTAGAAGAAGATATAATTAATGATTTCAGTCCAGAAGAAGAAAGATTTATCCTTGATAGAATCCTCTTAAGACAAGCAAGTAATGTCTACAGAAGACATTTTCGTCCTAATAGAATGAGATAAAGTAATAAAGTAATGAAGCTATAAAATTTTTTTATAAAATTGAATAGTCAATATATTTATATAATAATGTAAAACAACATGTCTAACTGGAATAGTTCAACACCTTTGCCTCTAAGTGATTCTGATTCATCAACTATGGTTGGGGAAGATGAAGTATTTAGTGATATTGATTCTGCTGGTGAAGAGGAAAAAATAGCAGAAGGAAAAGAAGAAGAAACCATACAAGAAGAAAAGGATGAGGAAACAGGAGTAAAATGTCAAACCGAAGAAGTTACATGTGCAATTTGTTATACAGGATTGTATGTTGGTAATAGTGTAACAACAAGATGTAATCATAATTATTGTAAAAAATGTTTCTTTAGATGGATTGAAGTAAATGCTACTTGTCCTCAATGTAGAGCTCCTATTGATTCTAATACTAATTTAACTGATGAACAAATTTCCAAAGAAATGAGCGAATTATATCAAACTTATCAACATTATTTAATAGAGAATCAACGTTTATATAGAGAACAACATCGTTTATGTAGTGATATATTAGGAGAAAAAGATAAAATATATAAACTTAAAATGACAACTAATTCTTTGCTGAGAAGACAAATTCGACTTAGAGAACAGATAGATATAACACAAGGATATAATCAAGGACAACTTGCGGCTATATATAATATTAAAAATAACCATACTAAGAAAGAATTTACCAATAGGATATTCGAAACTATGAAAAATAATCCTGCATTTATGAATGGATTTTATAAATCTTTACATACAGAAGAAAGATTATTAAAAAGCTTTAAAAAAAATATACTTATAAAATTGGACGAAGAAAATATGAAAATTCATCATCCAGATTGTCATAGAGATTTATCATTTATTGTAGATGATGAACAAGAAGATTAAACAAAGAAAATAATATATAAAATTTTTTTTGAAAATTGAAACAAAAATTGTGATTAATATTAATGGTATATTATCTTGATACTATGAGTTCTTTCACATCCTCTCGTCTTATTGTTGGTACTCCTGAATGGCTTGCAAGCAAAAATTATACTAATCCAAAAACATTTTCAAATTATGAATGCAATTCTGCTTCGATTCCAAAGAAAAAGGTAACCCGTCCAGCACATTATGATAATCTTAAAAGGATTCAATCTAAAATGATGGATAATGGGTGGCGTCTTTGTGAAGGAGAGGATGGTGAAAAGGACTTCTTTGTTCATCCTACTTATCCTGACAGTAAATTTCCTGCCCTGAATGTAGATATGGGTGATACCACATTCATTCTTCCTATCGTTTCTATGGATGTTGATAGAAAGGGTCTCGGGTGTTCTTTTAGTGTAAAACCTGGAATGAACTATTCTGTTCTACGGTGTAATGAATGGACGTCTTATTGGACTACTCGAACTGGAAAACGCAGGGCTAAATATCATAATTATCTCGATGAGCGTGAGCAAAAGAGACTTGGATTTGAGGAAGAGGCTGCTGAAACTCTAAAGCTAAAACAAAATATTAACTCAAATCTGTAAATTATATGAAAATTGAATTTAAAAAATATTATTTTTTTTTTGATAAACAATGTCATCTCGAATTATCAACTGTCCCTTATATGGATTTATTAATATAACCCAAAGAATGGGATTTATAATAGATACTCCTGAATTTAAACGGTTACATAATTTACGCCAATTAGGAGCTACTTATTTAGTTTATCCAAGTGCTAATCACACAAGATTTGAACATTCCTTAGGAGTTAGTCATTTGGCTAAAAAATTATTGCTCTCATTAAAAGAAAAAAATCCAGATAAAAATATAACAGATGAATTAATAGAATTAGTGCAAATTGCAGGATTAATTCATGATATTGGTCACGGTCCTTTTAGTCATTTATATGATGATTATATTATTGGTGAAAATGATATGGAACACGAAGAAAGAGGAATAGAAATATTTAAAAACATGGTAAAAGAAAATACAATGCCATTTACTGAAGATGAAGTAACATTTATTACTTCATTAATAAATCCCAATGAAAATGCAAAAAATAATTGGCTTTTTCAAATTGTGGCAAATAAATATTGTTCAATAGATGTAGATAAAATAGATTATATTCAAAGAGATAGTTATCACTTAGGCTTTGGATTAAGTGAAAAATATGAAAGATTGATTACAATGTGTGATATAAAAGATTTTGAAGGTGACACTGTATTAGCTTGGCCAGATAAATTACAAGACGAAATTATATCATTATTTGAAACCAGATATAGATTACATAAAAAAGTATATTGTCACCATACAGTAAAATCCTGCGAATTCATTATAACAGATTTATTAAATAATATTATACATAATAGTAATTTGGAATTTAAATATTTATATGATGATATAATTTCATTTCCTTTTACTCAAACAATAACAGAATTAAAGGACAAATTAGATAAAAGAGAACTTCCAAAAATGATAGGTGAAAAAATTGTAACTGTTTGTAATAATAATAAAGAAAAACAAGAAGATATTGAAGCAAGATTAAATGAAATTATTAATATACTTACTATTGATGGTATTTCAAATAGAGGTATTATGAAATGTAAAATAGGATTTATCAGCGGTAATGGAGATAATCCTTTAAAAAATGTAGTATATTTTAGTAAAAATAAACAAACAGCATATAAAATGAAAAATTATTCCAGTTTTATAGCTCCAAAGAATTGCCAAGAATATATTTATAGAATTTATATTGATAATGAAAATGATTTGAATAAAGCAAAGAAATTGTGGGATAATCTTATAGAAAATTGAATATAATTTATTAATATAAAATTTTTTATAAAGAATAAAACGATGATTAGAGCAGCAAAAAATGGATGTGGTGGCGATGTTAAATTTTATGGAAGAAATATCTATCATAAATGGGATAGAGGTGATATAACAGTAACTGATTTGGGTTTAAAATTAATGAAAGATATATGGATAAAACAGAATATTAAAGATCCATCATATTATTTCGCCGTAGAATCAATGCTAACTGATTGGAAATTATATGAAAATGGATGGTATATTAGTAAATATGACAATAAAAAATTATTTTACTATTTATGTCAAATGGGTTGTCGTCGTCCCGATACAGTAAATTGTTTAAAATAATTAAAAAAAATATAAAATTTTTTTATTGTATTTAAATTTAAACGCGGAGAAGCCCTGCCCTGTCCTCGTTCCACCAGGGTAAAACGACTCTCTCATAAATAATATCTTCCTCTGTATCAACATTTTCAAGTTCAGGCATAGAATCATATTCATCATCGCTTGAGTCGGGTTCACTCAAATCATCATCACTTGAAAGAACAAGTGACTCATCTTGATTTTTCAGTAACTCTAAACAGTCGTGAGTCATAAGGTTGCCTAAGACATTAATAATATCACTCCAGTATAATCCTAAATCCTCTGTAAACATTGTTACCAAATCCTCGAAAAGTTCTGTTACTTTATTAGTATCATCAAGTCCTTGGTGGTCAATTAAATTTTCAAAATCTTCCCTATCTAAATAATCTCTAAGACGTTGTGCCGCTGCTTCATTATCGTCCTCATCTTCTTCTTCTTCTTCTTCTTCGCCTTCTTCTTCGCCTTCTTCTTCGCCTTCTTCTTCGCCTTCTTCTTCGTCATCTTCTTCTTCGTCCCTTACAAGATGACATTGCTCTTGGTCATCTTCAAAGGTTTCTAACCAATTGTCGTGTGTCTCAACCCAGTTAAAGGCAGGATCAGCAAGTCTGTTAATAAAAGCAGTAACAGCTTGAGCCGGGCATAGATGAAGTATCAAACTTGCATCTGAAGCGGTAAGTTCATCTATTTTTTCAGGTTGAATCAAAATCAAATGAGTAATTTTTTGAGGGTTCTCCATAGCGTGTGAAATATTTTGAAGCCATTCGGCAACAAGAAGTGAGTGCTTATCAAGCACAAATCCGGAAAGCTGTTCAATCATAAAAGTAGGTCGTGAAACCTTACTAATATTCTTGAGATGGTTGGTTACTTTGGTAAGGTAGTAAGGCATAGTAAAGGTTGTTGTTGTTTTGTATGTTATAATTTTACAAGATATTTTTAGTTCAATTTTCTAAAAAGGCACTAAAAAAAATGAACTTTACTCTTTGTTCTTTGTTTTTATATTTATTTATTCAATAATAGGATAGTAAAATTTCTCGGGTTCTTTTGTATAATAAACAGCAATGTGGTCAGTATATTTAGTAGCAGAAGATGGTGGATTATAGTTAGGTGGTAATACAAAACTTCCGGAGGTAGGTGTTGGACAAATTTTCGTGGGACTTTTTTTATCTAATTTATCTGTCAATATAATTCTACTAATCTTAGCATTATTTGTATGATTTTTTAATTCTTTATTTACATGATTTAAAAGTTTTAACCCATTTGAAAGGAAAACAGCGGCGGAGTTTGAGAATCCCAAAAATAGCATTTGGTTAGATTCTTGGATATTTTTAAATTTCTTAATAAGACTTTCATAAGAATTTTGATTAATTCTATATAATAGTTCAAATGGAGAACAAGTAGCAACATCAAAACTTGGACCCAAATTTACAAAAGCATTATCTCGATACTCACTTGAAATATAAAGGTCATAGTCTTTACGTCCTTCCATAGTTGTAACGGACAACATAGTATCCATGTTTTATACAATTATAATAGATGAGTTTATTCTATTCAATTTTCATAGTATGATACTTTATATGTTAAAAAATATAATATCTTATATAAAAAATAATAAAATAGTATTTATTTTACTAACAATTTTAATAGTATATTTAATTTATACAAATTTTAAGAAAGATGAAATAATTATGGAAACAGAACAAAGTAATATACAGGAATCATTTATTTCAAGTAATGCATTTGTAGGACGAAAAGATGGATATGTATTTAAAAATGACACACAAGGATTAGGGTATTATATTGATAAAATTGAATGATAATATTGACTATATTAAAATAATATATTCAATATGGCAAGTATATGGAAATCTAAAACTTGGTCTTTAACTATAGGTAATGGTGGGGAAAATCACACAGGTATGGAATTTTTGGGTAATTTAAGAAAAAAGGGCGAAGGCTGGGATATAGATACACTTTTACGTGTAAAGTCAATAGCAGAACATTATTTAAAAAAAAAAGTAGAATTAATTAATCTTAATGAATATTGCTTAGAGGGTGTTGAGATTCCTGAAAAATGTGAGAAACCAAAAGATGCTTATTTAATGATTATAAGAAATTATTTGCATGAAGATATTCATAAAGATTTTATTAAAGAATTGCAAAGTTATGAATGGGATAGAAAATATTATGATGTTAGGAGAAAGAAGGTATTAAATAAGAGAGCGAGAGAGAATGTTTGTTATGGGAAAAAAAGTAGAGAAGCAAATTATGAAAATAAACAAGGAACAATTATAGGATTTAACCAATCTCCATTAGTTAAAACTTTATTGGATAGTGTTGAAATTTTGACGAAAGATAAAGAGTTAATTGTAGAAGGAAATGGTTATGGAGATGGATGTGGAATTGGACCACATGGAGATACAGAAAGAGTCTGTGTAGCTTGTTTAAGAGTAGGAGAATCAATGCCAATGAAATTTGGTATGTTTTGGAATTGTAAATTAAGAGGAAAGGCTTTTCAAACTACCATAAATGGACGAGATTTATATTTTATGAGCGAAGAAGCAGTTGGGGCGGAATGGAAAAGGAAAAGTAAGTGGATTTGGCGACATTGTGCTGGAGCTTCAAAATATTTAAAAATGAAAGGAGAATAATGTAATAATATATATATATATGAATAAATTAAAAGATAATATAATTTTATTTTGTGTAATGTTTGTGATTGCTTTTTTTTTAAATCCAATGAATATTTTAGCCTATAGATTAGATGATTTATACATTTCTTTATTGCTTATTTATGCAAGTTTTTATATGGCATCGAATATGCTATGGTCTCATCAGATAGTGCATTATTTACAAATGGGTCATTTTGATAAAAAATATTTTTTTATAGGTATATTGTTATCATTTTTTTTTATTTATCTTATGAAAAATCAAGTGGGTATAGATGATAAACAATGGCTAAGAAGAATGATACCACATCATTCAACTGCTCTAACAAGCACTCACAAATTAATACAAAATAGTAATGCATCAAAAAAAGAAATTTATAGATTGGCAAAAGATATAATTTATAATCAAGAGCAAGAAATAGCTTTAATGAAAAATCTTGTATAAATTTAGTAAATTTATTTACATATAGGTCCATAAATAGCCATAATTAAACAGAAAACTGGAAAAATTAATAAACTACTAACAAGAATTTTGAAGGGTATGTAAAAAGTATATCTTGCACATTTAAAAGCACAAGATTTATTTCTTTTTGCTAATTTTTTTTTATTATCTTCAAATGTAACAAAGAAATTATCATAAATGTCTTCAGCTACTTCAGGTAAAAATTTAAAATACATTTCTTCAAATTCATTATCTAATTCCATCAAAAATTCCATAGCAATAAGGTTTAATATCATTTCAATAACAGAATCAGTAGAAAAAATAATCCATAAATTTGCCAGATAAACAAACAAGTTAAATCCATATTCTTGAAAAGTATCGAGCATAACCCAGAAATCAATACTTGGTGTCATTCTATTTAATCTTGTTCTATCAGTTAAATTATCCCATAGAAAAAAAGACCTAACGAAATATACAAGAGATGCGGCAAACATAATAGCTTTTTTTTCCCATTCAGAATCATTAGGACAAAGACCTTTATCATATTGTTTAATTTCATAACTAAGGAAAGCTATATAAATTATCCATTGTGATAAAAAAATAAGAATTGGTAAAAAGGCGAGCAATGAAAAAGTATGCGAACAATAAAAAGCATTTTTTTGCTTTAAAATTTCATTTTTATGACCTTTTTTCCAATGCCATTTAAATAAAGCAAACATTCCAAATTTTGGATCATTTAAAACAATTTGAACTTTATCATCTTGACTTAATTGTTCTATAGAATTTTGAGGTGTTTGGCAAGTAGGTAAAATTTTTTTTGAATGTTCTGTTCCTATTAATAAATCATCTTTAAATTTAGCTTTTACTTGAGCAGAACAAAAACTTAAATTATCACATATTGAAAGACAGCATTCAGCACACGGCATTTATATATTTAAAAACTTTTGGGTTTAAATATATTTGATATATCCTATTGATATCATAGAGTATCTGTGTATAAAAGAAAATAACAACAATATTTTCTTTTTCTCTTATATTTTTCAACTCCCTTAAAAATTATTTGGAGAGAAATTTACCTTTCTCTTTATTAAAATAAAAACAAAAAAAAAATTCTATTTTAATTTTTTTAAATAATCGTGAAATTCATTTTTTAAATTTGGATACACCAATTTAACATATTGATTTTCTAATAGTTTTTGAGCTTGTTCATAAGTAATATTAATTTTTGAAGGAGTATTATTATTAATAAAAGGTTGATTTACCTGCCAAGTTCTATATTTTCCATGTTCTTTATTATCAGGTTCTTTCTCAATAGGAATATTTTTATAATTTATATCAACTATATTTTCATATTTTGAATTATCAAAAATGTTATTAGTATAATTTAAACCTATAGAATTTAAAATATTTTTTAATTCTTGGTAATTATTATCAAATATGTCTTCATACCTGATTAAGTATGTATTAGGTTGTTTACTGAAATATTTAAAATACTGAAACATTTTGACAGTTTCAGTATAATTTTCTATAGAATGATCTTTATCAATATTAAAATTATGTCTTTTATTTAAAGATGAAAATACATAAAATGGATTTCGAATAATAAAAATTTTATAATAATTATTCCAAGTAGGAGAAGAGAAAAAAAATCCTCTTGTAAATGGTGTTTTACATACAGCAAATTTTTTTGTTATTTTTGAATTAATATAACTGCATTCAGGTATAATTTCTTGAACTTCATCAATATGACCAATAATAGATTTTAATATAGTAGTTCCACAATGTGGAAAACCAAAAATAATAATTTTATTCATATGATTATAAATAAAATTATTTATTTATATCTTCCTTTATTTAATTCATATCTTGTTATTGTAATTTCACAATTATCGGTATTAAAATATTTTTTTTTTAATCTGCAAATTCTACAACCCTGTGTAGAAATGCGAAAGGCAGTTTCAGCTCCTCCAATAAATCTTTGTTTTTTACATATACAACATTTTTCACTTATTGGCATTTTTTTATAAAAATTTTTTATACAAGTATTTCCCATATATTATTAGTATAGAAAATTGATAATACAAATATAATAAATATATAATTATTCAAAATAATGGATTGTTCTTGTGAAGAATTAGCGAATTGTATGGAAGAAAAAGTTATGAATGATAGCGGTTCTGATATATTAACAGTAATGTTAATAATGTGTATCTGGATATTATCATATATTATGTCTTGTATTGAAGAAGCTTATGGTATAAATAATTAATTAACTTTAGTTGTTGTTGTTATATTTTCCATATATAATTCTTTAATTTTTTCATTAGAATCATTAGATATGGGTGCGTATTCAATAATTAATTTATATAAATTTCTTTTGTTTGTTATATGAGATGGTGCGGGTATTTTATAAAGAAATTTTGCGAATTTAAATTTATTAAAATTATATACAATTCTGGGACCTAATTTGGGAATATATAATTTTGGAATATTTTTTATTGTTTTATTAAAGTGTTGAATATGAATATCATTTTTTAGATGTTTTCCGTGAATTTTAATATTATGAAACAAGTATGTTTTAATTTCTCTCCAAATTTCATCTATAATCCAGTAATTCATAATATATATTATTTATAAAATTTTATATTTGTTAATAATATATAAATATGACAGAATCAAAACCCCATATTTCTTTAGGGTTTATAATAAGTGCGAGTGTATTTACATTAATAACAGGATTAAAAATTTTATTTGATAAAAAGAAATTAAATAGAGCGAAAGAGTTATTTTCCAAGAAATTTTTGTTATTAAATATGTTTGTAATAGGTATATTTAGTTTTTATGCTTTAAATTTGGAAGAAAAAGATGAGAAAGTAGAAAATTTAAAACTATCTATAAAACATGGATTATTAGGTTTAATAATTGCAATACTGGCTAATATTGATTTGGTTGTTGCGCCATTTTGGTTGATATTTTTAGCCTCATATTATTTGGGAATGGGATAATATTAATAATAGTAATTTATATATGGGTATATGTTGTTCAAAAAAAAAGGATAAACCATATTTTGAAATAGTAGAAAGTGATTTAAAACAAGTAACAATTGAACGAATGAGTGATTGTGATTTATGTGATAGAAAATGTGTTTTAGGTTATGATGTTAATTCAGTAATAGAGTATAAACGTGTATTTATATGTATGGTATGTAAAAACTTAAAATAATTAGTTAAAACAATATTAAAGAAATGATGTTATTTAATATTGTGAAGAAATAGAGCTCTCGTGTAGCTCAGTTGGTAGAGCATCGGTCTTATGAGCCGAAGGTCTTGGGTTCAAGCCCCAACGCGAGAATACGGGAGCACGGTTACAAATGTCAACTCACAGCAATAAATCAAAACAATTAAGACTTAAAATCTTCCGCCATAGTGCTTCGCAGGTTCGAATCCTGCCTTAGCTATTGCGGCTAAGTATGCAAGAGGTCAAAGCAGGTTCTGTTTTATGTTGACAGCGTCCCATCCGCCGTCTGGCGCCGGCGGTTGGGATTTGATATTTTCCACTGTACCCGAGTCCGGTCAAAGGGGGTGCACTTAAGATGCACTGCATATGCTTCGTGGGTTCAAATCCCACCGGTGGAAATTAAAAAATTTTATGCGTAAAATAACAAATTTTAAATTACTTTAGAATATTAGAAAAGCGAGCCGCTATAGCTCAGTGGTAGAGCATCACACTTGTAATGTGGAGGTCTTGGGTTCAATCCCCAGTGGCGGCTATGCCGTGATGCCGGAGTGGTTAACGGGTCAGACTTGAAATCTGATGGGCTTTGCCCGCGTAGGTTCAAATCCTACTCACGGCGTTATGGGGGACTATCTCAAATGGCAGAGCGCTGCCGAGAGGTAGTGGTATCGATGCCCACGTTCTCCAAACGCACCTTTGGTGTAGTGGCAACATACTTCCCTTCCAAGGAAGTGCCCCGGTTTCGATTACCGGAAGGTGCAATGTTATTAATGAAGTGTTAAATTTTTACTTCTTGAACTACGTTTTGGCATTTTATCCCAATTCATTATTCTTACTCTTCTTGAACGTTTTTTAACGTTAACACCAAATCTCATAAGAAGATATATTAATGATGATAAACCTAAAAATTTAATACTTGATTCAATAATATTTTCTAAATTTAATTCTACTCCTGTTTTAGGGATTTTTAATTTATACATATCTTCTTTTTTCTTTTTTCCATTCAATGTTATTTTTTTTATTAAAGGTTTTAAAAAAGGCATAAGTAAATCTTCAATTAAATTATCAGCTACATCCTTTAAACTTGCCCCAACCATTAAACCAATAGCTACAGGTAAAACATTAAATTTCTCTAATACTAATAATATTCCTGAACTTTCTGTTTTTTTTGACATATAATATATATTACTATTTTTTTTTGGCTCTTTGGTGTAGTGGCAGCATAGTCGCTTTGGGTGCGACTGACCCGGATTCGATTTCCGGAAGAGCCCTTACTTTCTAACAGCAATTAGTATGAATACCCAAATGGTTAAGGGATGGGATTTAAGCTCCCTTTTGTGTTGGTTCAAATCCAACTTCATTGAATTAAATGAAAGTAGTATTTACACACCCGCGTGGCGTAATCGGATAGCGCGTCCGCCTTCTAAGCGGAAGATTCTGGGTTCAAGTCCCAGCGTGGGTATTTATTTTATTATTTTATATACAATAACTTAATTTTGTATATAAAATTGATATTAAACACATAAGAATATTTATAGTATATTAATGTTTATTGAATTTGAACGGTCTATTATTAATAAAGATTTTGTACATATTAAAAACGATACAAATTTATTATCATTTCATAAAAAATCAGATACATTATCACAAATAAATCTTGATTTTAATAATGGTATCTACACCTTTTCATTTCCTATCAATGATATTCACTATTCAACTACATTTACTGATAAAAAAAATTTAATGAAATATATGAATTTTATTATTCATTCTCATAAATTTTAATCAAATTTATATCCTTCCCTCTCATAGAGATAATGATCCATTAAAGTTTGTTTTAACTTTTTTTTCTTTGGTGTCATTTCTCTGTTATGGGTAAAATAAGGTTTAATATTCAAAATATATGCATCTTGAATTACTGCGAATATTAGATAACTTAAACATGCTCCACATGTTCCATATACAACAATCTGAAATAAATTTAGGATAAGGTCAAAGATGCTCATCATAATATATCACTAATTTTATTGATATATTACAAAATCAATTTTATAAAAAAAGGATAGGGAGGATTAGGAGTTTTTCTTGTTTTATAGACCGCATTCACGTGCTTTTTCTCTTTTCTTTTTTTGAATTTCAATACAATATTGGTCAAGTGATACAGAACTATCAAATTTCGAGTGATGACGAATAGTATCATTTTTAGTTGGTTCTTTAAAGGTAGTCATAAATCTGTACACATCTACTTCTTTTTCTTGTCCAATTCGATGTGCTCTTGCAATTGCTTGGTCTTCCACTGCTGGATTCCAATGAGGTGTAGTAAAATACACCTCGGCAAAATGTTGCAAATTCAAACCCTCACAACAGGTCTGGATTTGAGCAATCAATACATCTGGTTTGAGAAAGGAATCTATCTTGTCCAGTATATGTTTGTGTGAATTTTTGAGTTTTTGACACATAATTTTTCTTGTTTCTTTGTCCATTTTATTTTGAAGCGCAAATCTTCGTTGTTTTTTTGTAGTAGAACCATTAATAACCGCAGAGCCAAGTCCATTCAACCAAAGTTCATTTTTCAAGTATTCCATTTCAGCCCGGAACATACAGAATATAAGCTTGCCTTTTCCACTGTTTTTGTTATTAATTACCGTATTTACAACACACGATAACTTGCTATCTGTTAATCCAGAACTGATAGGGGATGCGTCGTAACCTGCTTTATATGCTCTTTTCTGTAAGGCTCTTTGTGCCAATACTGGCAAGACACAACTCTGTCGCATCAACATCAACCATGTAATACCTTGTCCTGTCATTGTTCCTAAGTTACGGATAACATTATCTACGTTTTGAGTGGTTACAGGAACAAAGCTCATCAGACTATGGATGTTTCTAACGAATCTTTCTTCTTCTTTGCTTTTCCATTCCACTTCGACAATATGTTCGTTTAATTTCGGCATTATAATGCCTGTTTCTTTTTTCGTTCTTTTAAGAACAACCTCCTCAATTATAGCTTTTATTTCACTGACTTTCGATGAAAAGGTTGAACCAACCCCCTGAATAACAGATTCGTTATAGAAATCACGAACTCTATTGTTTATAGGCGTTCCTGTGACCATCCACTTAATATCCGCTTTCAGTTTCTTTGCCCCTTTAAACACACCGGTATTATTATTCCTAAGATAGTGTGCTTCATCATAGATGATTCGACTCCAGTTTTTTTCCCACAGTTGGCAAGTGTATTCAGGCTTTCCCTCAGCCACTTTTCGTGTTGCAATCATACCATAGGTAGTAATAACAATACGACAAGTTTCTAATTCTTCAGCTCCAATATTCTTTGCTTGTGCTCCATGGTAAATAAGCGCTTGGACTCCAGTAAAACGAAGAACTGCCTTTTCCCATTGCTCCAACAAAGATTTTGGTAATACGATGAGGGTTTTTTGTTCCGGTCCCTTGGGATGAAGAATCATTGTGGCGATAGTGAGTATAGTTTTACCCAATCCCATCTCGTCACAAATAAAGCCTCCAGCAGGACCAATCCTCGGATTCAGCTCGCGTTTCATAACCCAATCTATACCTTCCACTTGATGAGTCTTTACATCCAATCCTTTCATACCACACCACACCGAGAACATCTCGGAAAAAGGGAAAGACATTGTTCTTAATTTCTTGGTTGTTTAATTTTTATATTATATTAGATGTCGGAATTTTTTTTTTTCAATTTTTTATAACATAAAATTATTGTCGGAAAAAAAATCCAAGATTTTAGAAAATTGACTGGAAATTTTTTCGACAAGAATCTCAACACACAACATAATAACACACTCTCTTGTTTCTAAAAACATACTTACTCAATCAAAAACTATGGCTTCTCTCACCATCGATTGCTCTCTCAAGACTCGTACCCCTGCGGTTCATCTTGGTTCTTGGACGAACCAACTCTCTGCTCCTGCTCACAAAAATGGTGAGTGGCAGAAGGTTCAGTCCAAGAAAACTCGTGTCAAGAAGGTTCAACCACGCACCCGCCATCAGGCTTTCCCTGCTATTGGAAACGCTGTTGCCCACAAGGCAGGCGGTTCTTGGGGAAAGAAACTTACGGTGAGCAACACGGACACGGTTCGAGGGACGGGCACTGTTATCAAGTGTGGGTTCAAGAAAAGAGCACCGAAGACGCTTGCTCGTTCCTGTGCCTACTGTCACGATGAGGAAAACATTCATCACATTCGTGATTGCCCTGTTCTTGCCGCAAAGAACCGTGCTCGTGCCGAAGCCAAGAAGAAGCAGAAGCAGGACATGCGTTCTGCTCAGCTCGAGCAAGCTGAGGCTATGCTGGCTGCCAAGTTTGCTCATCATCCTGTTGATGAGGCTATCAACCGGGGACACGTTTCGGTTCGTTCCAAGCCCAAGAAGGTTGTCCTCAAGGACAACCGCTTCAGCGGACTCGATGACGATGAGGATTTTAAGCCGTGCCGCCGTGTCAGTTTCAAGGGAGATGACGTTGATACTCTCATGAAGCCACCCTGCGAGACCAAGATTTTCGACGCCGATGCTCCTGCTTCGAGTGTTTCCAGCGATGAAGACACTCAGGTCTATCCCGAGGAGGAGGAGTATCTACTTAAGAAACGAAGCAAGACAGCCTGGAAGCCTAAGTTCCAGATGACTGCTCACGAGCTGCAAAAAAATCTGGATGCAGAGGAGAAGGTCAAGAAGAAGAGCTGGGCGGATATGTGCGACGATGATAGTGATGATGAAGACGATTTTGACCATTTCGGTCGCCCAACCACCGACAACTCCGCTTGGTAACTCATAAAACAAAAAAACAAAAAATAACAAAAACAAATAAAAAAAGGCGAAAGCCAAATTAGATATGCCCCGAGTGGACTAAGGGAACAGCACGAAGATGTTGTTGGTATTTACCGGTCGTAGGTTCGAATCCTACTATCTAAGCGGTGGAGCACGGTGTGTAAAGTAATGTATTATATAGCGCTAAGGGAAGCACCCATTTTTTATACCGTATTTACAAATCTAAAATGTAAATTAATTGTTGATTCTTTACCTATATCATAGTCCTGTAATAAATGCTCACTATTAAAATCTAAAATTTTATTATAATATAAATAATAATCTTTTGTGTCAATATTAAACATATTACTAATAATTAGATATAAGGTTCTAACAGAATCATTTTTTTTCATTAAATTTAAGGTTGTAATATTACAATTCGCATAGCGAGATATACCTTTAATAAATATTTGCATATAAAATTATATTATCTTTATTATTTAAATCTCTTGATAAATGACATAAAAAAAAGACAAAATAATTTATTAGATATGGCAAGTGAAAAAAGAATAAAGAAAGAATTAGAAAATTTCAATAAAGACCCTCCTGCGAATTGTAGTGCAGGACCTGAAGGCGATGATGTATTTCACTGGACTGCTACTATTATGGGACCAGTTGGTACACCTTATCAGGGTGGTATTTTTTATTTAAATATTACTTTTCCTGCTAATTATCCTTTTAAGCCGCCAAAGGTTGCATTTGTAACTAAAATTTATCATCCTAATATAAACAGTAGTGGAGGTATTTGTTTGGATATATTAAAGGATAATTGGAGTCCCGCTTTGACAATATCAAAAGTATTAATTTCTATATGTTCTTTATTAGATGACCCCAATCCAGACGACCCTTTAGTTCCAGATATTGCTCATCAATATAAAGATAATATTGAATCTTATAAAATTACCGCTGCTGATTGGACACACGCTTATGCTATGGGATTATAAATATGAATTAATAATATTAAATCATATTTAATTAACCTCGAGCAGTTTTTAAAATTGCTAAACAACATCCAACCGCAGCTTTTTCAGCGACATTAATATTTAATTCACCTTTTGAAGCAGATACTACTAAATCTATAACATCACCTACAATTCCTTCGTCAATCATATTTAAGAGTAATGTTTCTTTATCATCAGAGATAGGTGCTTCAACAACAATTTTTCTAACTATTTTTTCAACAAGTTTTTTTTGCTCTTCGCCTTTTAACGCATTTGCTTCAACAATCTCCATAGCTAATTTAATAACAAGTGTAATATTTTTACTATTAATAACAAGACCCATAGAATCTATTTTTGTTTTTAGTTTTGCAAAACAATGATCAAATGCTTCTCCAACTATAAGATTTTTGTTCTCTCCAGTGCTCATTTAAAAAATGTAATTAAAAAAAATTTTGTAAATTAAACGCAAATATTAATTAGCATCACCACCGTCAATCGGTTGACTCATTGATCTCATAGTTCTCTGTTGTGAAGGGGTTGTATAGCATGACGTTTGTCGCATTGATTTTGGTGGAGCAAGTAAAGTATCAGGCTGGGAAAACTCATCAACTCCATTATTTCTTTGAAGACAACTTGAACGAAATGTCATTTGTGATTCTGCTGGTTGTCTAAGAGATGACAAATCGCTTACTTGATAAGCTCTTTGACACCCTTGTGAAGTTAGACGAGAACCAATAAATGCATTACCGCTATAAGAATCAAGTCCTGTAAATGCAATATAGATATCAGCAATTAATTTTAACATAAAAGGGTCATCTTCTAAATTTTTATTTTTCATAAATTCTTTTACACCCTTTTCAAACGCAATTATATTTTCTTTAAAGTCAGATACATCTATAAAATCTCTGTTTAATGCTTTTGATAAAATTTCCATTGTTTTTTGACGATAGACTTGTTTTTCTACATCAAGATTTCTGGTGTTTTCTTTTGATTCACCATTTGTGCAATTATATTCACTGAATACGTCTGTCTTAGAATGTGTATTATTAGATATTTCAGTATAAATTATATTTACTGATACTGGTTCAACAGAATCCCACGATGAACGCATAATAAGAGTCTGAGTATGTTCGCTTGAAAATGAATTAAAATTAATTTCATTAGACCATACATTATTTTTGAAATCATATACTTCAGCACCATTTACTTTTACTTTAATATTTTTTACAGCAGCGAACAGTATTGAGTGAATAATTTCTCCATATACCATTCCTGCGTTTTCAATATTATCTACAAAGTGATAATCTCCGTTTACATTTTTTGCCATTTTTTGTAAAAGTTTGGAATCGTGACCACTTCCATAACCGATATAAATTTGTTTTCCACCAGGATTTACACTTGTAATTCCTTCAGCACTTTGTCTTCCCTTATTTGGTTGTCCATCTGTGAATAAAATATGTGCTTTTTCTGTATCTGACGTTTCCAAATATAACTCATCGTGTAAAATAGCTTGAAATGCTCCTTCGATATCAGTAGAACCTCTTGGCTTAATACTATTAATTTTCTCAAAATATTTCAATTTTGAATCTTTATCCTTTCCTATTTCATAAAGTCCAATTTTAAGTTGTCTATCATCAAAAGCATTGAGCAAAACTTTAATATTAATATCTGGATTATTTGTTTTAATCTCTTCTAAATAATCAATTAAACATTTTACAGTATGAATTGTATATTCGAGTGATGTTTTTCCTGTTTTATCTCGAGCATCCATAGATCCTGACCTATCAACATTTAGAGCAAGTAGAAATTTTTCAAAATTAGATTTATTTACAGAGCTGGCAACTAAATCTACAGAATGATAATTATGTGAAGGTCTATTGTCTTTATTTTCTGGAGTACCTTGAAGAATTTTGTAATTTTCAATAAACAACTTGGAAGGCATAGGTGATTGAGTAGCAAGAGAAGACATAATATATTGATGATTTATAGTGGAATATGTTGTTTCAATTTTTTTGTTTCATGTACTTTTAAATATACTTTGTAATTGATATAAAGAAATAATACTAAAATAGTTTGTATCCAACAGCAAAACATATCTAACTTTTTCCTTTTTCGAAAAAAAATGTAAATGGATATCAGCAAAAAAAATAAAAAATAAAGGGGATGGGAGTTGAAGTAACGCGAAAGCGTGAGTGAGAACTGCTATGAAAAGCAGTAAATAAAGGGGGAAGCATATTGACTATTAAAAGTATTATTATTGGGTCCTCGCAAGGACGCTTGTTAGAGTAGATCTTATTTAGTTTTATTAATGAGTAAGACTAAATTATAAATAATACATATAAGGGTATGAGAGATTGAAAGTAGCTCTGGCTTACATCCTACATTAGTTAGGACGGGTGAAAACTACTCAATGACTAACTCTCAGACGAAGAAATTGAAGGTGAAGGTGAAGGTGAAGGTGAAGGTGAAGGTGACGCGGGATAATAGGTTTGGACACAGCAATATATTAAAAACAGTATAGGTTTTTATAATTATTTTCCATAAAAAAAATATTAAAGCCAAACCGTATATCCCGATATAGTTCAGTGGTAGAACAGCGGTTTGTAGCACCGTTTGTCCCCCGTTCGATCCGGGGTGTCGGGAAAGTGCTATAAAGGGAATGTAGATTCCTTAAAAAATCTTTAAAATTTATATTATTAAAAAACTTAATAGTATAAATCTATACATATTTATATAATGGAAAAAATATCGACATTCGTATATGGAGATAAATATTTACCAGATTTAGTTAAATTAGCCGTAACGGTAGGAACAGGCGCGGGAAGTGCGGTTTTATTTGGTGGTTTATATTATGGTTTTAATAATCATAATAGAATAATAAATTGGGCTAATGTAGCTACATGGGGAAGTATTGGTACTATAATAGCATCGCAATATGTACTATTAAAAGGGCACTAAAAAAAGAGAACTTTAACGACGTGATTTTCTTCTACGTCTTTTACGTGATTTCTTTTTTCTTAATTTTCTTCTTTTTTTGGATTTTCTTTTTGACTTACGACGTGATTTTCTTCTACGTCTTCTTCCTCCAGTAAGAACATTTGTAATTGTTTTAGCAATAGAATCCTTATTATCATTTTGTCTATCTTCTGGTGCATCAACTTTATCTAATACTCCTTCAACGGCTGCGTCGTTTTTATATAAAGCTTGCATTTGGCGGGGTTCCTCCTCATCATCTGATAAATCCATCTCTGGATCAACTTCATTAGGTTGAGCGATTTCGGGCTCAAGCTCAGGTTCAGGTTCAGGTTCAGGTTCAGGTTGTTCCATAGGGTTATCGGTCATCATATCTCCTCCTAAACATTTATATTCTTCTTGTTTTGCTTTTAATTCATCTATTCTTTTTTCAAGTTTTGTAATTTCATTTTCATATTCCTTACATCTTTTTTTAGTATATGATTTGGACTCACCTGTTTTTAAAAAATCAAAAATACCGGCTCCTTTTTTTTTACGTGACTTGTTTTTTCTTGGCATATATAAATTCCAAATATTATTTTATAAAATTATTAATATTTAAATTAATAATTTTTAAGTTATATAATATGCCAACAATTAAACGAATTTATATATATAATGATTCTCATTTACGAGAAGATGGTTGGATACAAGCATGTTTTAATTGTAATGAATTAACATCAAAAACAATTTTATTTAAAACATTTAATAAAAATGAAACTTTATATGAATTTAAAGTAAGTATATGCGGTAAATGTAAAAGAAAATTAAATAATTTATCTCATGATTGGTTAAAATTTAATGATTGTTGTAATGATTATATAAATGAGCACTTTGAATATTTACTTACCAGTGGAACCTAAACCCCCTTCTCCTCTTTCTGTATGGTCTAAAGATTCTACAAGTTGAACATTAAAATCGTAACTTAAATCAGGCATACAAATCTGTACAATTCTATCATCGGATTCAATTGTAACAGGGTCTTTTTTTGTATTGTAAAAAGCAGCCATTAATGGTCCTCTGTAACCGGAATCAATAATACCGACAGAATTTACCAAGATAATCCCCCGCTTACTAACACTTGATCGAGCATATAAATAATATGGTGAAGGTTCTGTATTTTTGGTAACCGCACATTTAACTCCCATATTAATTAATTTAATCGCTCCAGGTTCTATAGTAACTGCGTGTGGAACATATAAATCAAATCCTGAATCTTTTTTGCTATTACCTTTTGCGATAGAATTATAATATAAATTTTTGTTATTTTCTAAAAGTTGTAAATTAATGGTATAAGATGTCATTATAAGAATAATTAATATACTGTTTTTATATTAATTATTTAATTGTTTATTCGATAACCACACAACCACCACTATTCATCATAGGTTTTTCAGCGACTTGCGAGCCATTACTACAAGTAGTTCTAAGTGATTTAACTCTATCTAATTGTTGTTCTTGAGTTAAGAATAGTAAATCTTTAGTTGTTTGTTTAGTTCCTTTAAAACATTTACCAGATTGATTTGTAGTATTGTAACAATCAGAATCTAATAATAATTGAGAACTAATGTCACAGGCAACAACTTCGCTTCTTTTATTAGTAATATAATCACTCATAGAAAAGCTTGTAGAACTGCTACTTCCTGCTTGTGGTTTTTTAAATGTACTTGTTCCCGTAGAAGTTACAACTCTTCTTGCCAAACCACCTTGTGGTTGTACAACTCCACCACCTCCATAACCGATACCCATTGTGGCTCTTTTTAAATAAAGACCATAACTTTGTTGATGACTTGGAAGTCTGGGTACATTACCTTTGTCATTACAAGCATTATTAATATCATAATTTACAGAATCACAACCTCCATTAGGTCTGCAACCTTTTGATGTTCTAAATGTTCTTCCTTTTCCACCTTGATTATCAGTGAAAGCAAGAGCAAATAATTTAGTTGAATTCATTTTATTTAATTTTGTTCTTGCATTTTGTTTTACTTTCATAACTCTCATAGACATATATGTATTATTTAGAAAATTAAATATATAAATATATTCTTTGCTGAGGATTAGGTTCTAAACATCTTAATAAAGCCCAGTATAGTTTGGTATTACTTATATTAGATAAATATTCCTTAAAAAAATCAATATTTTGTTCTATACTTTCGTATTTTTTTTTATTATTATGCCATTCTCCACAATAACATGTTAGTATAGATAATGAATATAATTGTGAATTCATATGAATTTGAATAGGAAAAGAGTTTACATTTTTTAATTCTGGAGAGATAAATATATTTTTCTTATCAAATGGTTTTAAAATTTTTGTTTTTTTATCTTTAATAGATAAAAAGTCTTGTGTATTTAGATACAAGAAAATAACATCATTACCGGTTCCTCCTATTTGAGTTTGCGAATCTAATTCAACTCTAATAATATCATTAATATTGATAAATAAATGACAAAAATCGTCATTTTCTAAACTTTCGAATTGTTTTGCTATATTATTAAATAATTCTTTTAAATGTCTATAGGAAAGTGTATCTTTTCTATTTAAAATATCTTTTAATGATTCAACTTTAACAGCATTAAAAATAAGAGAATTATTAGAAATATTTAATTTTTTTTTTATAAAAGAAAAGAAGTGATTAAATTTCTCTCCATTATCAAAATTTAGTTTGTATTTTGAATCTGTTTGTTTAAAAATTTTACATGTTTTTGTTTGAAATATGATGGACATTCTATGAAATAATTATATATAAAAAGTTATTTTTAATATATTTAGTATTTATATAATGGTTAGACCTGGAATGAAAAGATTACAAGAGGCACAAAGAGTGAAAGTGCAACCAAATAAAACGGGAACATCAGTAATGTTAGGTGGTTCTGTATATCATAATAGAAGAGCTGAAAATGTGGTATTCAATGAATCATCTGGTACACCTTATAATACTTTTGCAAATTCAAAGAAATTTACAAATGAATATAGTAATATAGCAGATATAAGTTGTAATTGTGTGAAAGCGACAGTCTATGCGAAGGATGACAATGGTAGAATTATACCTTACAAGTAATATTATCTTTGTTTAATAGCTTATTAAACTATTAAGCAAAGGAATATAAAGCCAAGACAAGGTATTAACACTGGGAGAGTGCGTGGGCAAAAATTAGAAAATTGACGCAAAAATTTTTCGACAAGAATGAGATAGACAACTCAAACAGAAAACACTTGAACTAATTCAAATCACACAAAAAAACTATGGCTTCTATCACTAAATACTCGGCTAAGCAGCAGGCGAATTTCGCCAAGAACTCTGACCCGAATCAGGGTATCAGTCTGTGTATCCCCAGGGTGTTCAACAACATCGGTTGGCGACGCATCAAGCAGCATATGATTGAAGCCAACCTTGGCTTTGTTGAGCGAGTAGATGTCATCCCTGTCGCAGGAGGAGCTTACAAGCGAGCGTTTGTCCATTTCGCAGCGGGCAAGTGGAACATGCGAGATGAGACAGCTCGTGAGATGCTTACAGCTCTTCAGGAGGGACAGAAAATCAAGCTGGAGTATGATGAGCCTTGGTACTGGCTGGCAGGAATCAGTGGAGCCGAGCGCCCTGCTGAAGCACCGAAGCCTCGTGAGAGGAAGATGAGGATTCAGCTTGCCGATATGAAGCCCAAGAATGCGGATTATGCTCTCGATGCACAGCCTGATGAGGAGATGCGGTCTGGAGATGACCCGATTCTGGCTCGTGCTGCGGCAGGAAATCCCAGCGACTTCAGTATGGCAGTGGCTCTGGGTGTGGAACCTGAAAAGAAGTTTCAGTTTCCAGGTGAGGAAATGACAGCTGAGTAATTATACAAAAACCTGTGAGAAAACACAGCCGAAAAAAAACACATCTCGGTTAGCTCAGTTGGTAGAGCGATTGTCTTATTAACAATTTGTCGGGGGTTCAAGTCCCTCACCGAGAACGGCTGCATTCCCGAGTCCGGTCAAAGGGGGCAGATTCAAGTTCTGTTGCAGATGCTTCGTGGGTTCAAATCCCACTGCAGCCAGGCTGGGCGCGGCGATTAACTACGCAAGAGTAAAAGATGTAGGTGATGATAAAAGGTAGCCAAATACAAGATTTACATTATAGGGAGCACGGAAATCTACTTTATCGATAACAGGCAATTATGAGGTAGTAGATGATTGAAATTAATATCGTAGGTTTGGGGAGCACGGAACCATCCCAATTAGTCTAGGTGGTTAGGATACTCGCCTTTCACGCGAGCGGCACGGGTTCGAGTCCCGTATTGGGAATGCCTACTTAGCTCAGTCGGTAGAGCGCAAGCCTTTTAAGCTTGTGGTCGTGGGTTCGATCCCCACAGTGGGCAGTCAAAAAATTTTCTTTATTATATAAATTTTATATAATAAAGACAAGTTCTTATAGTGAAATGGTTATCACACAGGTCTTTGAAACCTGAGTTCAGGGTTCGATCCCCTGTAAGAACATTTTTTTCATAAAGAATATATTTTATAAAATTGAAGTAAAAATTTTTTTTATTAAAGGAAAGTAACGGATATATTATAAAATTGACACACATTAATAACAATAAAATGTATTATAATCATGACCATCACCATCACCTACGAAAAAACCAGTAATCATAATACTAACTACTATAGAAGAAACAAGGTAGAAAAATTCAATATACATAAATGTCCACACTGTAATTATGAAACAACAGGACCTAAATCATCCTTAAAAGCTCATATTTGGTCAAAACATACTCCTGAAAATGAAAAACCATTTCAATGTCCTTGTTTAAAATGCACAAGAGGCTTTGCTTCAAGAGCAAATTTACATAAACATATTTTAAAACAACATAATATAAAAATTCCAAAAAGAAGAAAAGGTATTTTCGTTTATAAAATTTCTCTCCAAAATCAAAATAATGAAGAAATTTCTAATGATAAAAAAGAATATTACAATAATAATAAATTTATTTTACCTAATAATTTACCTATAGTTTTATCACGTCATGAAAAAATAATGTATGATGATTTGCAATATGATAAAGATAAGGGTATAATATCTTTGGAAGAATTTACACGAAATGAAGTTTTGGAAAAAATCGGAAATTGAAAAGACTTAAATATAATTATTTATTTTTTTTATATATGGAAGATGAGTATTTTACAAAACAAATATTAACATATATGGGTAATAAACGTAAATTTTTAAATAAAATAGATGAAATAATTACACTTGTGAAAACAGAAATTGGAGAGAAAAATATTAATATCGCAGAAGGATTTTCTGGAAGTGGAATAGTTAGTAGATTATTTAAAAATAGAGTTATGAATGATGTTGTTCCACTCGAAGAATTAAAGACTTTATATGTAAATGATATGGCTGGATATTCTAAAACTTTAAATGAATGTTATTTAACTTCAACAACAGATTTAACTACAAATGATTATGAAAATTTAATTTTGCACAATAAAAGATTAAAAACATTTCTCTCCAAATCTAAAATACCAAAAAAATTTATATCAAAACATTGGTCACCAAATAATGATAATAATATAAAAGAAGGAGAAAGAGCATATTTTACATTTAAAAATGCTTGTACTATTGACAAAATGATGTATTATATTAAAAATAAAGTAGAAAAAAAATATCAATGTTACTTTTTAGCACCTTTATTAGTAAAATGTTCTATTCATAATAATACTAATGGTCAATTCTCAGCATACTATAAGAATGAAGAAAAAACGAAAGGAATGTATGGAGGTAAAAAAAAAGTAGATTTACATCGTATAACTGGAGAGATTTTACCCGAACTTCCTATTTTAACACAACATAAGGCAAATGTTAAAATAAGTCAAATGGATACTAATAAATGGGTAAAAACTTTACCCGAAGTAGATTTAATGTATTATGATCCACCTTATAATAAACATCCTTATAATATATATTACTTTTTACTTGATATTATTAATAATTGGAATACTGATATGGAAATACCTGATACTTATAGAGGACAACCAAAAAATTGGATTAAAAGTCCTTTTTGTAGTTTTGTAAAAGCAAAAGAATCATTTGATGACTTGATAAAAAATACAAAAGCCAAATATATATTGGTTTCATATAATAATAAAGGAATCATTCCTTTGAATGAATTAGATAAAATTCTTGAAAAATATGGAGAATTAAGAAAGATACCTGTTGAACATTCAGTATACAATAAATTAATAGGTATAGCAGCTAAGAAACGAAAAAAAGAAAATAAAAAAGTGGAAGAGTTTTTATGGTTATTAAAAAAGAACTAAAAAAAAGACACTATATTTATGATATGAGAAAAAGATATCATTGTGAATTTAAAAATTGCAATTGTAATAAATTTATATTGGATTGTAATGGATTATGTTTGAAATGTAATCACGCAAATATATGGCATTCTTTAAAAGAAAAACCACCAACTGATAGTTATTTATCTTTTATTTCTCCAAGATTATCTGCAAGGAGTCCTATATATGAAAAAAAGTATTTAAATATAGAAATATTTTTACCAAAAGTTCCACCATTACCAGATAGTGATAGCGAAATAGAATATTGCGATGCAATTGAAATTTTACCTGTTTAATTTGTTGCTCTAACACATTTCCAAAACCATGGCATATTATACATTATCTTAAAATCCTCACCATTTTCTAATATATTTTTTACTTTAATACTTTTTTCATTATTATTCCAAGAAGAATAATGAATAAATGCTCTTTTATTTTTTCCTAATAAAATCAAATCTATATTTTTTATTATTCCAAAATTATGTAAATCAAATATTTGTTTTATAGATGATTTTTTTGTATTTCTATTCATTTTTGGAATACAAATTGTTATAGACATTGTAATTTATTGATTATTATAATTAATATATAATAATCAATTTTAATACGGTCTCTTGTAAAGTAATATATTATAGACAACTTTTATAAAAAAAGAAGAAAAATATAAATTAGTTTGCTGTTAAGAGACAAATAAAGATATAGAAAACTCTTTAAGTATATTATAAAATTGAAATAATATAAATATATATTATTGTTATTATATAATCAATATGAGTGACAGATTTAAGTGTTTAAAACCCGAAAGTGATAATACTTTTAGAAAAAACAGATTTCAAAATGATAGGTTTAAAAGTGATAATGAGAGGGAAACAAATTCTCGATGGAAAAGAAGTGACAGTCCAGATAAAAAATTTAACAGTTTTACTTCAAGAGGAAGAGGTAGAGGAGGTGGTTGGGGAGGACGAGGACGAGGACGAGGACGAGGGAGAAGAAACTTTAGAAATAATAGACGATGTGGTCCAAGTAAAAAATTTCATAATATTCAAAAAGATGAGAAAGGTCGTCCAATGCTAATCGGTGCTACCAATAATTCATTTAACCCATTTGAAGTTGCTTTACAAAAAAAAAATCAAAAAAATATTATCATTAAAAATAAAGAAAAACCAAAAGTAACTAAAAAAAATGAAGGGTTTGAACAAACAAAAATGTCAGATGCCGAAAAACAAATGATTTTGAATATGCAATATGAAACTGATAGCGACCAAGGGGAAGAAGATGAAGACGAAATTACTCAAGAAGATGATAATTAATTATAAAATTATAATTGTGTAAGAATAATTAACTTTTTTTGCTATTTCATATTAATATGACTGAATATGAAATAGATGATAATGTATTTGATATTTTTAATGATGAAGAATTAGATGATTCTTGGATAAAAGAAATTGAAAATGAAGAGAAATTATATAGTACATTTTACACAGAAGAAAATGAAATTATAAAATTAATATACATTTATATTAATCGTGAAAACGAAATTTATCATATAAAAAAAGATAATGCTATTTTAGATAATAAAATATTAGATAAAACAAAATTAATTTTTTTATTAAAAAAAAATAAAATATATAATTCAAAAGATCATAAGTTAATATCAATATTACAATATAATATTGATTTGAAAACACATGAACTTTCATCATATTTAAAAAATAATGAAAAATATAATTTTTTATCTATTAAATCAACTTTATCAGAAATGAAATGGGATGATACTATTCATTTTTTCAAAAATTTAAATAGTTTATATATTATTTATTATGATAATTCAAAAGAAAAAAAATCAACAACAAAAAAGATATATATAAAAAAGAAAACAAAACGTAAGACAAGAAAAAGAAAATAAAACATAAACAAAACATATTTAAATAAGTGTTTCAATATTATTATATTATGAGTAGTATCGTTTCAGCATTTGATGATAATTTAAAACCAAAACGCATTGGGGAGAAAGGGCATATTGAATATGATTGGAGTTTAAAACCAAAAGAGTTAATAACTCAATTCTTTTTTCAGTTAGTTCGAACTGAAGATACTAGTGATTTACAAAAAAAATTAATTTTTCTTTTAGATAATCTTAATTGGGAAGATAATGAAAAAGAATTATCAATTCTTTACAAATTAATTTCTCAAACAAGAGATATTGTAAATGGAAAAGGTGATATGGTCAATACTTGGTTTCAAATTGAGATTTGGTATCGTTATTATCCAGATTTAGCTTATAATGCCTTTTTCCATTGTGTAGATTATTCTCATAGTTGTCTTAATGGACATCAGTATGGTTCTTTCAAAGATATTAAATATTTTTTAGCATATTTAAATGAGAATACTATTGAAAAACAAGCACATCCTTTAGTTGATAAGATTTTAACAAATATTGCAATTAAATGGTTAAAAAAAGATGAAAAATTATTCAATGAAAATAAAGCAGTAAGTTTATGTGGTAAATGGATTCCCAGAGAAAAATCATCCAAAAGATTTAATTGGATTTTTAAAAAATTATCCAATATAATGTTTCCTGATTTTGTAAAAATTCCAGAAAATGGTTGGAGAGACCATCGCCAAATTAAAAAAGCACAACTAAAACAAAAAATTCATCTTAAAAAATTACTTGTAAAATTATCAGGAAGTAATGGAGGAAGTGATACTACTCAAGTTAAAATGGCAGGAAAAGATTGGAAAAATATTGATTTTAATAAAGTAACTTCGATTACTCTTAGAAAACAAAAAAACGCATTTTTAAACAAAACTAAAATCAACCCTGTAAAATGTAATCTTGAAGATAGATGTATATGTGCTGAAAATTATAAACAACATATAACTAAAGCATTATCAGGTGATAAAACAGCAAAAGTTCATGGTAAAAGATTAAATGTAGGAGAATTAGCAAAAGATGCTTATTCATACAATGAATCAAACGATGATGATAATACCATGAGAGAAACTATTAATTTACAATGGAAAAGTAATGGAGAAAATAATAAAGGATTAGAAAATATGTGTATTATTCCAATGTGTGATACATCTGGTTCTATGGAATGTGATAACAGTATTCCACTTAATAATGCTATTGGATTATCATTACGTATCAGTGAAATTTGTCATCCTAATTTCAGACATAGATTATTAACTTTTGATGCTTATCCTAAGTGGATTAATACTGAAGATTGTAAAGATTTTGTAGAAAAAGCAAAAAAGGTAAGAAATTCTGCGTGGGGATGTAACACAGATTTTCATTTAGCTTGCGATAAAATGTGCGAATCTCTTGTTCAAAATAACATTAATCCTAACGAAGTAAAAAAATTAGTATTAGCCGTATTCAGTGATATGCAATTTGATTCTACCTATCATAATGTAGGTATTTTCGATACTGCATATGATAAAATTAGTCAAAAATTTTATGATGCTGGAATGAAAACAAAATATAAAAAACCTTATGATCCTCCTCATATTTTATTTTGGAATCTTAGAAAAACAAAAGGATTTCCTACTACATCCTTCACTAAAAATATTACATTTCTTAGTGGATATAGTTCAAGCTTATTAAATGTATTTGTAACTAAGGGATTAAATGAACTACGACAAACAACTCCTTTTTCTTTATTAGATAATCTATTAAATATTGATAGATATATACCTATGGATGAAAATATTTCTGATTATTTATCTATGGTTTAAATTTTATTTATAATTAAAATATTATAAATAAAAAAGTTAAATATATAATGTTGTTTTAAATTAATAATGGCAACCGATATATCAAATAATTATTTACACGAATTAATATCAGATTCATCAAATAATTTACAAAATAGATTTATAAATTTACTTGTAGAATATTTAAATAATCAAACTACAAATGAACATTTATTAAACTTACCATTTCAAAATAGAATAAATAGTTTTCAAAATGTATTAAATAATTCTTTAATGGAAAAAAAAGCTTATAAAAAAGTTATATCAGATAAAGGTAAGGATACATTAAAAGAAATAATTTATGATGATAGTAAATATGAAACTACAGAATGTGTAATATCTATGGATGAATTTCATAATGGAGATAAAATAATACAATTACCATGTAATCATATATTTCATAAAAAATCTATAAAAACTTGGTTGTGCGAAGAGTCACACAAATGTCCTGTTTGTAGATATGAATTAGATTTTAAAGAAATAAAAAATGATGAAAATTTTATAATATCTAATGAAAATAATATAGACACATCAAGAAATACTGTTACTCAGATGTTAGAAAATATGAATTTTATGTATAATCCAACACAATATATACATAGACCACAAAGAAGAAATTTTTTAAATGAAACATCCAATATAAATAGAATTTTTGAAGGCGAAAATGAATATTTAATGAATAGAAATCTACAAAATGCTATATTAGCAAGTATTAATACCAATGAATATTATGAGACAGACTCAAGCGATGAAGAAGAAATAGACATATTTGAATCATTTGATGAATATTAAATATCATCCCAATCAATATCTACATCACCATCTTTAAATAAAGTTTCTTTTTTACTTTCTATTTTAATATTTGAATTTTTATTATTATCATTATTATCTATAATTTTATTACTAAATTCAAAACCACAATCATTATCTTCTTTAATCTGGGATTTTTTTGTATCGTCTAATATTTTATAAACTTCTGGTATTTCTTTTAATTCATCCATTTGATTCTCATTATAAACATAAATTAAATCAGCTTTTTCCTTCTTTTTCGCTGCTACAACTTCTCCCATAGTAACACTTCTTAATGCTGCTAATATAATACTATTCACACGAATAGTATTATCTCTTTTATTCCTTCCTCTAAATTTACCACGAATAACTAACGTTCTTACCTTACCATCCGCACATAATATACCCGCATGACCCCCTCCATTAATAGCTGTTACACGTGCAAATATTTCTCCTTCCTCTACTGGTTTTCTTAATTTTCTATTATGATATCCCCCTTTGGGGGCAACATTTTTTCTTGCCATTTTTTTGTGACCACTTCCTCCTTTTTTGTTTTTAACCATAATCAATATATAAAAAATATATATATTAAATAATATTTCAATTTTATATTATTCATAATTTAATTTCATTCTTATTGTTTTTTCTTTTATTTTAAATATATTATTTAACCAATCACTTATTTTTATCTTTTTAATCTTTTTTCTACTTCTTTCTTGAATATTTATTTTTTGTTCATCTGGCTCAAAACCATAATTTTTATAAAACTCTTCTAATTCATCTTCATTTTTAAATTCAATAATCTGTTTTTTATCATTTATACTGATATTATATTTATCAAATCTTTTTTTCCAAATAGGACTTTTATAAGCAAAATATTCCCAATGATACCAAAATATATTATTTAAATTATATTCATCTCTTTGTAAATTAAAGCAACCTATATTATCCGATATAGAATATAATCTTTTATTTTGAAATATTTTATATGGTGTTTCTTCGATTTTTAAAAGAATTTCATCTAATATAGAACCGAAAAATAGTAATGCTTCATATTCTTTACCTTTTACTTTTTCTTTATCTTTCCATAAATTACCCAAAGCTTCTTCTATATCTTCATATTTTTGTGTCATTACAAATTTTATTTGTTTTTTTGTATTAGGAAATATTTCATTAAATCCTATTGGAGCATTTTTCATCCATTTTGAAATACATAATGATATGTAGTTTTCATCTTTTATACTTTCATAATACGATTTATAATTACTTAATAATACTTTCTCTATTTCTTCATTTTTTACTTTTAAGTAAAATACTTTTTTTTTTGATTGAATTTTAAAACTATTAATAATGATAAATAGTAATTGAGAATATTTATCATTATTAACATTAATTATTATTTTTTTTTTTAAAATTTTTGATAACAATTCGATTAAATTATTATCATTTATTGCTTTTTTTAAATAATATGCAATAGCCTTTTTGTTTTTTTGATGAATCGAATTAGCTAATTTTTGTTGATTTTTATTAGCCATTTTAAAATTATCCAATATAACATTTTCAGATTTTAAAATGGAAAGTAAGTTGCGACTCCAATACGTTCTTAATAAGAACACTGTAGAATCTTTTTCAAATTTAAATAAATTTTTTATTATAACTAAAATATATTTTATATCACTATCTTTTGTAAATTGTTTGTAATATTTATTTATTTTTTTTTCAAATTTTGAATTTTTTAAACCATAAAAATCATAATATATTTTATATATTAAATTAAAAGTATCTTCTACATTAGTGCTCTTATAATATTCATAAATCCAAAAATAACATTCTTTTAAATTATTTTGATTTAGCAAATTTTCTAATAAAGTTAATTTTACTTCGTCTTCATTATACAAGTATCTTGTAAATTTAAGTGTCATTTTTATTACTATGATGTAAGTAATCTTTAATGTTATTCAATTTTATTATCTAAATATAAAATATATGACAAACTCCTCATGGCTATCTCACGTTAGAAAAACAATCTATGATAATGCTGGAATTTCCTTAACGCAAATATTAAAAAGAGCCAATAAAACTTATAAAAATAAAAAAAGAGGTGGAAAAAGAAAAATTAAGAAAAGTAGAAAAAAAACTTTAAATAAAAAAAATAAAAATAAAAATAAAAAGAAAAATAAAAAGAAAAATAAATAATTATTTTATTTTTGAGTGATTTCTTTGCAAACTCTTCATACTTTTTGTATCTAATAATCCTTTCTTTTTTTCTAAATACAAGTTTTCGTTTATTTCTTGTCTATTTTTTACTATACCATCTGTTAATTCTCCAAAAGTTGTAATATTATTTAAATTTTTTTCATATAAAAATGCATTAAAAGTATGAATAGTACTAATTAAACTTAAACGTTTCTCTGGATTAGGATGTATATTTTGTAATAATAATTCACTAAAAAAAATTATAAATTTATTATTTTTAAAACCATTAATATTTATTACCTTTAAAAATTTTAAATACATAATTGAAATAGAATAATTATCAAATGTTTTCCAATATTTCATAATTTTATTTATCCTATCATCGAATTTAATTTCATTATATTTTACAAGTTGTTTAAAACATAAATTGTTATATTTTTCTAAAAAATCATTAGAAAAATTTTTTTGTAATGCTGTATTTTGTTTTACAAATAATTTTGCTATTTCTTTTAATTCTTCATTTGAAGGTTCTTTTGTTTTATTAATCAAATATGATAAATAATGTATTTCTAATGGCCATATATAATATTGAGGAGCATAAACATAAAACATTGTTTTTAAAAATTTTTGTGTATATTTTTTAGACATGTCGATAGATAAGCCAAAATCTATTAGTAAAGGATGTTGTTTATCAATATCAAATAAAATATTTGTACCTTTAATATCATAATGCAACACTGATTTATTTACTAACATTTGACAAGATCTTACCAAATGATTATAACTATTTATTATATTATCTACTATTTGAATACTATTTTTTTGATTAATTAAATAATCTATAAAATCAAGACCATTAATAAATGGTAATTTCATTAAAATAAAATCTTTTGATTTTGATTTTTTTATTATTGAACAATTTGTTTTTGATTTATTATTTTTTATTTTTGCTATATCTATCTCACAATGTTTAATAATAGGAGCAAAGTGATTTTCATATCCATTTATATTTTTTAATATATTTCCTATTTGTATCTCATTTTTTGCACTTGAACTCATTCTTTGAATTTTACTTGCGTATTTTTTTGTTTTCATTTCTTTTCCATCACAATTTATACCAGGATGAAATATACAACCATATCCCCCTTCCGCTATTAATTTACCACCTTTCATATTAATATTAAAAAATATTTTATATTAATTATTTAATATTAAATTAATTAGCTTTTTGATAAATAAAATATCTATTTTTATATGTTTTTTTCATTTTCGCAAATATCTCTTCTTGTTTAAAATTATAACTCTTCAATCGAACTGTTTCTGTATTAATTTTATCAATATATTTTTCTTCATCTATAAAATTTACAAAACCATCTGCTGGTTTCATTTCTCTTCTTGCACAGATGTTTTCAATATGATTATCCATTAAGTCTCTAAATTCACTATCTAATCCTATATAATTTCTTCTTTTTACTGGTTCAGATTTTTTATTAGATTTAGTTTTAAAATAATATCTCGCACTTTTATACATTTTTACTAAAACTTTACCACCATATCCTTTTTCTTTTAATTTATTACTTTCTTCTTCAATTATATCTTTATTTTCATCACACCAAATTTCCCAATTATCCTTAAAAGCACCCGCTGTATCAAATCTATGAATTCTTGAAAATTCCTTTAAATGCTCCAAAAACTTTGGACAAAATTTAAAACGGTATATTTTTGTTTTTGTATCCATATTCATATATCAAAATTATTCACAGATAAAAATATTTCAATTTTATATAATGCCTATCCACAAAATTATTAAAATTGTTCATCTTGATAAATTTACTAAATGTTATAAAAATATATTTTCTATAAGTAATCCTCCTCATGATAATAGTTTAAATTTAATAACTAAAATTATTTCAAAAGAAAAATTATCACCCTTTCATACTTTTTCATCTTGTTGCGATAATCACTCTTGTTTAAAAGTTTTTATTAATAAAAGTAATAATGAATTATTAAAAGAAAATGAAATAGATGTATTATTTTCTCAACTTATTGAAGCTGGATTTAAAATAGAATATGAAATGTCGAAATTAATAAATGAAAAAAATTTTATTTGTTTTATATCCAAAAATTGATATTAAAATATCCAGTTACATATTATTAAAAATGCCTTATAATAAAGAAATCATTATCCAGTATATTAATTCATTAAATGAATTACAAAAATTAGCATTGAAAATAGCAAAAGAAGATTTAGGTAGTTCTTTTAATATTGAAAAAAGCATTGGATTTTTAAATTGGATAAAGAAAAATAAAGTATAATCTTATATTAATAATGAATATACCTGATATAAGTTTTCCAAAAATGCCTTGGCGAAAAGATAGATATATTGATGTAAATATTCCCTCAACCGCAGGATTAAAAGAAGGTGATATATTAACTGTTAAACAAGGGAAAAATACTTTTGGTGTTAAAATGCCACCAGGAGAAAATATTGCAAGTATTACTGTCGATCCCCCTAATGGTGACTCTAAACAAACTGAAACTAAAGATAAAAAAAAAATATCACCCACAGATTTAAAAAATGCATTAGAAATTGACCCATATGGTGTTAAATTAGTTGATAAATTACAGAAATATGGTTTTTTTAAACAGGAAGATTTTCAAGAAATAGCAAAAAAAATGTCAGAGGAAGGAATGAAAAATGTATTAATGGCTTATAGCAAATTATTGTTAAAAATACCTCAAGCTTTATTACAAAGAGTTCAAAAACAAATGTTACCCCAAATGGACGGTGATCAACCCGTTACTGATACTGAATTTCAGAAATATTTTCAAGAATTAACCGAACAGTATACTGGATTATTTGGAGCTATGAATATGATTTGGGAAGAAGAAGGTGTTAAAGTCGCAAGAGAAAAACTTTTAGAAGCCATTAAAGAAGAATTTATTAAACCTGCTTTAAAAATTGGAACTGATGCTTTGGACGAAGGTGGTGATCAATTAGATGCATCTATAGTTAAAGTCGCAGACAAAATAGAAAAAATGATAAGAAATTCATTAAATGCTGGATTTCATGGAGCCGCTGGTGCAGGACCTATAGGAAATGCTTTTTCTATCGCAAGAGGAGGATTAGCTGCTGCAGCTGCTGCAGCTTCTGGTATAGGATTAAGTGCTAATTCTATGGAAGCTTTATTTGAAACTATAGATAAAACAACTGATAAAAATAAACAAAATATTAAAAAATATGCCAAATTTTTAAAAGATAGATCTAAACAAGTAAAAGATGTTTCTAATTTTGTTGAAAACTTTCTTCAACAACCCTTTGGTGATGTTCCTGATAAAAATTATAGTATTACTAAAAAATTACCATCTACAACTTCTATTAAATCTTCAGCTCCTACTGTTGATGCAAAACCTTTAGCTTCTCCTGTTGATGCAAAACCTTCAGCTCCTCCTGATGCAAAACCTTCAGCTCCTCCTGATGCAAAACCTTCAGCTCCTCCTGATGCAAAACCTTCGGCTCCTCCTGTTGACGCAAAACCTTCCGCTCCTACTGTTGATGCAAAACCTGCTCCAAAAAAAGGTGGTCGTAGAAATACAAAAAAAAAGCACCATAAAAAAAGCACTCATAATAAAACTAAATCTAAAAAATAAATTATTATTTATTTAATTATAATTTATTTAATTATTTAACATTGATTTCCAACTTGAAAAATCTAATTTTTTCTTTTTCCTTTTCGCTGTTTTTTTTAAAAGTTTAAAATCCTTTATTTTACCACAATATTTATATTTATTACCATTGATTGCAGCCATTTTTCCTTTCTTTTTTGGTTTTATTTTCTCATTTGGTTTTAATTTCACAAATAAATCATCGTCACTATCAACTTCTTCTTCCTTTTTATCCTCATCTTCCATCTTTTTTCTTTCTTCTTCTACTTTCTCCTTTTCTATCTGTTGTTTTAAATCTTCCTCTCTATCAATATAAAAATTACTGCATTTAAATGAATTTACATATTTTCTTGCTACTGTTTCCAAATATTTGTAAGATACCGATTTATTATCTCCCCACCAATCAAAAATCTCATTTTTTTTATTGTATTTCATAAATACTAATCCATCCGGTGTGGATTCACATACACAACAGTTATCTGTATCTAAATCTTCATTCTTTACATTCTTTTCTATAATTGGATATTTCTCCTCATATTTAATTATCTCTTCCTCTTCTGGCCATTCTATTTCTTTCTCATTTTTCGCCATTTCTACATGTGGCAAAAATACAAATTTTGCTACTATCCAACTTGAAAATAAAATAGTGAATGGTATAAAACTAACTAAAAAAAACATTGGAAATAACATATTATTCTCTACACAATATTTGCAAGCTGCTGATTTCGTTTCAAACAAATAAATATAGTCTTCGCAAAATGGTTCAGTCATATAAATTAATCTGTAATTTCATTTTTAAGTTCTTTATTTAACATTTTTTTTACGTAATTCAAACAAATTTATTACCTCTTCTTGTAAGTCTATTACTTTTATTCTTTGATATGTTTTATTTTCATTATTTGGATGCAAACATACTAAATACATATCTTTTACTTTTACTCCATAATTCTTTTCTAATAAAGCTTTATATGTGTTTAATTGCAAACAATAATGATAATAATTACAATCTGGTAAATGCTTAATACATTCTGTTAAAGCACTTTGCCATTTATTATCCATTCTAATTCCTACACTCCTTTTCCAATCATAAATATCTATTGTTCCATCTTTATTTATATATGTCATGTCAATAGAACCCGCAAATTTTAATTCTTTATCCCAAATCATCCATTCTGTTCTGTATGGTTCCTTACTTCCACCTATTTCTTTTTCGAATTCTTCAAAATATTTCCATTCTAAACAATCTTCTTCTACTTCTACATCCATATCATTATAATAGCATTCTATATCATAATGCATTTTTGTCCCTGCTGTTGATGCTTTTTTTCCATTTTCTTCCCACATTTTTTTTATTTCTTCTTTTGTCATACCCCAATATTTATGAGCTGGTCCCCATTTTCTACCCATCATCATCTTATCAATAATTTTATCTGCATCAAAATGGTCAAAATGTGAATGATTCCAGGTTGTTACCGACATATAATCACTATCTCCATCTATTGTATATATATGAGGACCTTCGTCAAATGTTATTGATTCATCTCTTGGATGTGGATTTTTTTTTGCCAAATATTGTGGAGGTTCCATCTTAATAATATTTTATTTAGTTATTATTAAGTCAATTTATATTAAATACCTGCTGCATTTAATCTTTCAAGTATTGCAGACATCTGTGTTTTTAAGGTTTCTATCTCCGTTTTTAATTCAGAATTTTCTTTTATTAGATGTTTGGTTATATGATGAGATATCATTGTTAATCTTTCATTATTTATCATTTTCATTTTTTGTTCATCATTACCTGTTTCAATTAGTTCTGGAAATAAAACTTCCACTTCTTGAGCTATAACACCCCAATATTCAGTTTTTCTTCCATCGTATATTGGTTTTCCTTTTTTCAAATTATATGTGCAAAATTTCATTTCTGAAAATTTTTGTTTTACTTTGGAAATATCAAACAAATTATCAAAATAATCAATATTTTCTTTTAATCTTATATCTGATGATGATGTTATACCTCCCGACGTGGAAATTACCCATCGTGATCCGCTCGTACTTGGGTAATTATCTTCATCCCACCATTGTAATGCACCATGATCTCCTGGATTTACTATTATAGTTGTTTCACCATTCATAGCAATTGCAGCTGCTTCATTATTTGCATATGTTTCTATGATGAAGAATGCGTTACCTGTAGTTCCTGTACTACTTGAACTTTGTCCAGCTGCATACTGTACATAATTACCTGCTAACTGCCCAGCACTACCAAATTTGTTAGATATTCTAAAATTTGCATAATAACTACCATCTCGTAAACGTAACATATTATCACTATACTGACCACTTACTTCCAAATGCGCACCAGGAGAATCAGTACCAATACCTACACGACCACCGTTTTTGTTAATGTAACTTGGTCCATTTGCGGTGCTGTTTAAAAATGTTCGGGCATCTCCATCTGAAGCAACATAAAGTCCCCAACCATTTGCAGCTCCTGTGATAAAACTTGCATTTGAGTGGGTATATCCTATACCATACATATTACCTAATGCTCCATCACTTGGATTATAGTTACTACCAATTGTATAAATGGGATTTGATTTGTTATTGTTAGCTCCTATATTGTTATAACTACCTTCTAAATGCCCTGTATGATGAGTCGATCTTCTTATATTTTTACCACTTAAATATAGATGATTGTAAGAAACCAAATCGCTACCCGTAATATACATCCGCTGACTTCCCGCAGTATAAAAACGCATAACATTACTTGCATTTTCATATACAATTCTACCACGAAAATCAACATTTGCATAACCAAAATCTATGTAGCATGCTCTTGATGAATTTCCAGCAACTATTTCAATTGCATAATCAAGACTACCACTGACGGCATTTCCACCTAAATGTATTCCCGCAGCTGAAGGTGTGTTTTCCCTTGTTCCAACAATATGCAAAACTGATTTAGGCGAACTTGTGCCGATGCCCACTCTGCCACTTTGTGTTAATACCATAACTGGGGCGGAACCGCTACTAAGAGCGGTTAAACTTGTTGCGTTTGGACTATTATAAATATACATATCGTAATTATTGGAGAGGCCCCTACAAGAAAAATCCCATCGCATCGCTCCATTGACATCAAAAAATAATTCACTCGCATCATTACCAGTGGTTCTTAATCTTGTCGTTGAACGACCTGATGTTGCTTCATTAATAAAACCTTGGACATTATTATAGTGTCCAGAAGTATAGGTTAGATGTAAAGGAGCGCCGGGTGCTTTTGTGCCTATGCCTGTGCGACCATTCGGTAAAAATGTCATCCTCATCGTTCCATTCGTTGCAATTTGGAAGTGGTCTTCCGTAGATATAAAAGCACCATTCCCAATTGAATTTGTAAAGATTTGACCGGCGTCCCCAATCATTCCTATTTTGAAATAGGTATTACCTCCACTCACGCCCCCGTCTTGTGACATCCAAATTAATGGATTATCATTTTCTCCTGAATTATTACTATCAGCCTCCATTCTAAGCACAGTATCAGCAGTACCCTTTAAATGTAACATATGACCCGGCAAACTTGTGTGAGTGAAGGATCCAATGCCCACATTTCCACCACTTGCTATTACCATTCTCGGTGTCCCATTCGAATAAAAAAGCTGGTTATCATTATAGAATAACCATAATCTATACTGTGATGAACCGTTAGCACTGTACTGCAAATCCCAATCATCTCCGGCGCTC
>Ga0222719_10000350_pt1 | contig 46558 bp, 45 predicted proteins | sample C33_34DmetaG_FD_165039 | JGI IMG/M metagenome (GOLD analysis project Ga0222719, IMG submission 165039) | Estuarine water microbial communities from San Francisco Bay, California, United States - C33_34D | ecosystem: Environmental > Aquatic > Marine > Unclassified | place: USA: California...
CATACACAGACCACCGGATGAACGGCGACCCGTGAGATATTTTTGCGGTCAAAGTAAATCTGCCGCATGAGGAATCGCGAGCGGTGAAGTCGGGCGAGCGCGACCAATGCAGGGGATGAAGAACCCATTCAGTCATTTTGAAGCCTCCGTTGGATTTTTTGAATGTTGTTGAAAACCTCGGCGTTGTGCATCCACAGGATTTTTTGAAGGTCTTGAATCGCGTATCGCTCACGCAACATGGCGGTGCGGTCAAGCCTGCTTTCGTCTAACGGCGGCATCATCTGTTTGATGGCGGCGTCCATCGCGATGCAAGCGTCAGCGAGCGCGTGGAGCGCGTCGGCTGGCGTGGGTATTTTTTCGGTCATTCGTTCGCCTCCGTGCGGAAATAGGAGTCTTTGAGTCGCCAGCGGATTTCAACCCACCCGTGCCCACGAACGGATTTGAATTCCATGTAGGGGGCTTGCTTGCGCCGGTGGGCGAGGTAGGCCCGGACGCTGTGATGTTTCGTCGTGGTGGTGAGGTCGTCGTTGAGAGTCTCAACGGGATGGCTCGCCGTTGGGATGGGAAAGGTCGTGAAGGTTGACCAATGGCGCATCAATACGCACCCCACAAGATGGTGAAGGTTCCACAGTGGACGCATCGCCCGTTGTCCCCACCTCCAAGGGGTCGGAAGGTCTTGCATCCACACTTGGCGCAGGTCACGCCCTTGATGCGGATGATGTCTCGCTTGGTTCGGTTTTGTTGGCTCATTTCTTTTCGCCTCAAATCCCAATAGAAGTAGGGGTATATAAGCCTTACTATCGCCGACTAAGACCGGATTTTCACTGTATCACGGGCGACGATTTGGAGAATCAAAGAACCGACTAAGTAACGCGTGACTGTAACATAAAGAAGGGAAGAATGCCACCGACTAAGACAAACGGTTTCAGTGGGCGGTTTAGTCACGGTGTTGGAGCCATCGCCCGCCGACCATAGCCTAAAAGCCGGATTTTTTTTTTGAAACCCCAAATCACGACTAAGCAGAAGACGGGGACGATGCGTCTTAGTCCGAGGTATTTTTGCGACTAAGGTACTCCGACTAAGTGGGGACGCAGGACGACTAAGGAAGGGCGACTAAGCAACACAGCCACGGGCGCAAAACCGACTAAGCAGGGCGGGCGAGCGAAGCGACTAAGTTGCGGGCGGCGGCGATAAAATTAGTCACGACTAAATAAAACCACACGAAAACTGGTGTGAGGGTGATGGGGACACACTTAGTCGCAACTAAAATTTATTGTAGTCAAAACGGTTTTTTGTAGTCAATAATCTTTGACATAATTTAGTCGTGACTAATACATTTACCCCTAACAAAAATCTTAGTCACAACAAAGACTTCATCAAAAAACCTTACCTTTTACTTAGTCGGTCTGTGATTTTGGGGAATACGACTAAACCTTCTAAAACCACGGTCTTTCACGCGACTAAGATTTAGGCTCGCAGTAAGCGGCTTAGTCGCTAATTTGGTGTGCGGGACTTCTGTGTGGGATGGCATGGATTTTATTGAAATTTTACGACTAAGCGTTGCACTGTGGGGTATTTTTTTAGTCGCGACTAAGCCGATGTCGTGGGTAGTCTTTTGCGCGACTAAGACTTGGGCTTTCGGTGACCTGTTTAGTCGCAAAAGTCAGATACCCCCGTTCTGTGTGGGGTTCGGTGGAAGCCGTTGAAAAAAAACGACTAAGCCGTGTATGTCGGAGCCAAGTCTTAGTCACCCCCATCCGACTAAGACTCACCCTTTCAGTGTGTTGTTTAGTCGTAAAAATATATCATTCCATGTCACATAGGGGGTTGGTGCATCCCGTTTCAAAATTCCGACTAAGTCGTTGCTGTGGGGGCATACGGTTAGTTGCGACTAAGTGGCTAAAAAACGACTAAAACCTTAATTATTAAGAAAAAAAAACAAAATACTTAGTCACGACTAAGTAACCCGTAGTCGCCGACCGGCGCAGGAAGTTGGTCTTAGTCGGCTACGAACAGCCTTATATACCTGTGATGATAACGCTATATTGATGATAACCTCAGCCCATGCCCGCCTTGAAGCACTTATCCGCAAACTTGATGCCCACGATTTGCGGGAAATTGTGTGCCTTTACCTCAACGAAAACACCGTTCCTCAAGACCTCGTGTTCTTCGCAGGTAAGGCCGTTGAAACAATTGATGCCCGCCACCTGTGGAGCGAAGCAACCCTTATTCGCCTTGCCCTTTGGGACGAGTGCGAGTGAACGACTAAACTCACACCCCTTCCGACTAAGTCTGCCCCGCCGTTTTCGCTGGCGGCGGGGTGGACACCTCCGACTAAGCCCGGAAGTATGCGACTAAGTATGATTTTTTTTTCTCGGATATTTTTACGACTAAGTCTTTTTTTTTTACGACTAAGTAAAAGCGACTAAGTCTTTTTTCTTTACGACTAAGACAATCCGACTAAGCCGACTAAGACCAAGCGACTAAGTCAAAAAAACCGACTAAGTCCCACACTAACAAAACCGACTAAGACGCTGGCTCCCATTAAAACTTAGTCGCGACTAAGCCCCCCCCTCGCCCACGCCCTCGCAGTTGCCTGCTTAGTCGGTATTCCGGCTTAGTCGCCCCCTGTTCCCTTCATATACCCATGCGCCCTGCTTCACTACATGGAGGAACAAAACCAACCCCTGCCATGCCCTATTGCGGATGAATCCGCCTTGATGAATAAAATGGAGATGCGCCCACCTGCTCACATCCTTAACACCTTGGTTCATGGCTATTGGTCATTGACCGACATTCCCACTGATGAGGGATGGCTTGAGGAACCGCTTGCTCAATGGGTGGACACCGTTGAAATCCTCATGAACGCTCACCGTGGCGACCCTAAGTTGTTGATTGAAGCCAACACTGACCGCTTCCTCATCATCTGCAACCGAACAGGCATCATTATCCATGAGACATTGAGCCTTAACAACGATGCATGGGGCGAGATGCCCCGTGTGTCCTTCCATGAGGGAGCCGTCACCGTGTCAACCGTTGAATGGGAAGACCAGCCAGCCCCCTCCATCGCTGACGAGTTGGAAGCCGCCGACCTTGAGGGGTGGAACTGATGGCGACCCGCATTGAGCATGCCATCCGGTGCCTTGAGCAAGCCTACGACCTCGCCGTGAACGGCAAGCCAAACCACGACATCGCGCTTTTGATTGACGAGGCACAAGGCCACGCCGTCGCCGCCCGTGATGGTTGCGACTAAGGCCCACCATCTCCGCTGACTTCCGGCTCTCCGAGCCGTACACCGCCGACCCCCCCGCCAAGGCGGGGGGGCTGGCCCCGACTAAGTCTTTTTTCTTTACGACTAAAACCGCAGGTATTTTTACGACTAAGGAATCTCTTTTTCCGACTAAGTTTTTACGACTAAGTCAGGTATTTTTACGACTAAGATTTCTCTTTTTTCGTGTGTGTGAAAGCGACTAAGACCGGCGCACCAACCGACTAAGACAAAGCGACTAAGTCGGGTGACGGGCTGGCGGAATTAGTCGCGACTAAGTCCGGACTACTAAACCGGAGGTTCACTAATCGGTCACACAGGTCGCGCAAATCGGTCACACAGGTCGCGCAAATCGGTCACACAGGTCGCGCAGTTACGGCCCGTCGGCGCGCTCAAATCCGACTAAATTCGGCCCTAAATCAAGTAAAATTGACTAAGACTTGATATACTGAGGCCCCCCGTATGTCGCTTGCGCGACAGAGGAACCACACACAGCGAACCGCAACAACACCCAATGAACCGCACAGAGAAGGAGGAAAAAAAATGCCAACTGAAACCAACGAAAAGAACCCGACCATGCTTGACCGTATGGCCGGAGAGAACGAAACACTGGGGGCCGCTGTTATGGCCCTCTTCGTCACCCTTGTGATGAAGGCGCTCGGCTTGAATAAGCAAGCCGTCAACATGACCCGACGCGCCAACGGCTTCCAAGCCAAAGACGCCATGGGCATCCTTGAGGCTGGCCGAATGGCGAGCGTGGTTCAAGACCTCGGATTGAACAAGCGTTCAACCCTTGACGACTACCGCTGGACTCTCAATGAACTGGGAGCCGGTCGGTTCTCAATCATTGACAACAACGGCCAGCCCCGCACCCTTCGGGTCGGTGAGTCTGCCGCCATTGACAAAGTATTGAACAGCGTCAACGGAAGGAAGGCCGTCAAGTGCATGGCCGCACTTCGCCGGGTGGCTACACTCAACCAAGCCCGACTGGATGCGCTCCGCCGCTCCCTCGCCACCGACACCGAAGAGATTGAGGAAGGGTACGCCCCCGCCAACCGCTCCGTGATGGAAGCCTTCGGACTTGAGGAAGGCGATGTTGTGCGGTTCGTGGAACTTGAACGGGCCTACCTCATGCAAGGCGACTTGACCACCAAGCAAGGCCTTCAACAGTACGCCACCGCCGGTCACCTCAACCTCAATGTTGAGACGGTGCTTGATTGGTTCAAGGGCTGTGTTGATGGGAACGCGTACTACTGCGCCGCATGCACCAAGCGAGGCGACCGGGGCTACTTCCCCACCCACTACCCCACCGACTACCGCATCCAGCGAGGACCGGGCAAGGGTGAACTTCACCCACAGGCGGGCCTTCCTCACCCCAAGGCAGGCAAGCCCCACCCCGTCAACTGGTCAAGCCCTTCCGTCCTTGGAAAGACGGTGACGGCACAGGTGGCCGCTTCGTGGGGCATACCGGAGGAGAAGACGGGAAGCCGTCGCTGTCCGACCTGCGACTGCCCTGCCTACGCCCTGTCATCCAACAGCAACACCGCACACCTGCCACTTCTCACCTTCAACGGGAAGACCTGCGAGGGCGTCGGTACGGTGGCGGGTGCTGTGCGCGCTGTCTCCTTCCGCATGGACAAGGAGGCGTTCAAGGTGTGCCAGCGCGCCGCTCTTGACAAAGCCACCCCGACCGATGCCATCCACGCCTTGATGAACGCCCGTGTCAACTACCGGGTGAAGGGGAAAGAGTTCGCCATGGCTCGCCTTGTGCCTGTGTGGTTCCACCACGCCAGCGACGACGGCTCCCACATTGACCGACTGGGCCTCGCTCTTGAGCCAATGGCCCACGCCAGCGGCGACGGGGACTTGAACGGCTGACGCCGAAGCGGGGACGCACCCGCACCACATCCGGCTCTCGGAGCCGTACACCGGGCCGCCTCGCTCCAAGGAGCGGGGCGGCCCCCTTGCGTTACGCAAACCCCACCGAACCCACCGCCGCCAATGCCAAAATTGAGCCGATAAACACCCCTCACAGCCACGCAAACGCCCCGACCCCTTGCGAGGTAGCACCGAGGACAGAAAGGCGCAGGAAGGGCGGTTTATGTGGCCGCAGAGGGCAACCCTATCATGATAGGCTACAAAAGCCAGCCCGCCACGCCCTGTAGCACTGCTTAGTACCTTCCAAAATTCGCGACAAAATTTTTCAAAAAACGACTTTATATATTCAACGACGCCTTACACTTCGGAACATCGTGCTTCGGGATTTTGTCTTCCCACTTCCGCCCGACCATTCACCTTTACCCATCGCTCTTGCTCCCCAAGCAACGCCCGTGTTTTGGTGGCTGAATTGGTCAACGGCGTGTGCCAATGCCATAACCAAGTCGTTGTGCGCTCCTGTGTCCACAATATCGCCCGATTTCCAAGCGTGTGCTTCCAACTCTTCAAGGATTTCATTAACGACTCTTCGTGTGGCATCGTCGCCATAGGGGAATACAATTTTTCCTCGTTCAAACCACACCCTCAACCTGTTCAACAACGCTTGCTTCAATCCTTTGTTGCTGACTCGGCTTTGTCGGTAGTCAACATTGATTCCTTTTGCTTCTAAAAGACTTTGAAACAATCGCTGGAACCCGACATCTTCTGCCGCAAGTGGCGCACTATACCGCTTGCACCATTCGCCAATCATGTCGGCTTGTTTATCGGGGGAAAAATCATTTCGTCTCCACACATTTGCCACAACCAATGAACCATCCGATTCTTGCCGAACAGCAATCAGCACCGAGTAGTCTTTACCCAACCCCTGCGAAGGGTCAAAGCCAACAACATATCGCCCTTCGTCTCGTTTTTGTTTGTCAAACAACTGTTCCAAGTCCATGTTAGCCCGTGTGTGTTTCCGGGGATATACTGCGGCCTCATCATCAATCACCTTACACAAAAATTCCTGTGCAAATTCCAACTCTCCCGTCACTTTTTTTTGCTCTAAAAGAAAATCAATCGGTCTAAATTCGGGCCACAGAGCATACAGGTTTTCCGGCTCGTGTTTTGACTCGTCCCAATTAGGGATAGCAGACCATGTTCCCGTTTTCCATTCCGGATTGTCAAGCATTTCAGTATGGTATAAGTCCATCATGCTCATTGGTGTTCCAACGCAAAACAAAAACGAACCGGGGTCAAGCATTGGCATGACAACTTTACGCAACCAATGGCGCAACTGCTCGTTGTTCAATTCTTTTTTTGCGTCAAGCAACACATCGTCAAGGGCTACAACAGCGGGGTGGTCACCACGGATAGCAGAACCAACGGAGGAACAGCGAATAACGGCCCCGTTGTTCAGCCACAATTCCCTTTTTCCACCCTTTTTAGGGTCAATATACCGAGCCAACTCTTTGTGTGTTGTCAAATCCTTACGAATCTCGGCCAGCCGACGAACGGCAGTGTCTTGGGATGCCGAAAACAACCAAATGTCCATAGGTTTGCCGTTAAACTTTTCAAACAAACACATGTGCAACAACTTGACACCAAGGGTAGTTGATTTGCTGTGGCTTCGTGGTGCAATAATGCAAACACGGTGAACATGCGCTCCTTTTCTATCGGTGTAAAGGTTCATCCAATCTCCGATATGCTCTCCCCAAGCATAACCGAGCCAACGGTAAAAATAAGAAACATCGGTTCTTGCTCTTTCAAACGCTAATGCTGATTTGATTCGGGACATTGGGCATCACAAACATATTTACGGGTAAATTCCAAAAAATATCAACTTTCAAAGACATATAATCACCAAGGCTTAAGCGAGCGCATACCACAATACGGGCAAACCCTCGTATAAGCCTTCGCTTGAGAAAGACCTTTGCTTTCCCAACCGCAAGAATCGCATCGGACATGTTCACGCTTCATCACGAACCACCCTCATTGTTCCACAATACACCATTTTCTTTTGTTTTTTACACCATCGTTTATGTGTATTATAACGGGAAAAGCATTCATGACCACAGGCGTTGCATTTTCTTAATTTTTTTATTTGACCATTCAATGCTGACCCTCCACGGGCGCAAAGAAGGTTGCAATCAAACCTTTTTCTTTGTCAATGAGGTGAGCGGCCAATCCAGCCTTGCTGGTGGTGTAACCTTGTCGTGCGTGGTATCGGTCATGACCTGCAAGCGACGGCAACTGAACAATCAAACAGCCGCCTTTTTCAACAACTTGTCGGTGGTGCAAATGACCGTGGAACCAAGCGTGGTGTTCGCATTCGCCCCATAACTGCCGTTGTTCGTTGCTCATCAACTCAACAAGATTTTTTGCACCGTCGCCATGAATAAAGCCCAACAAGTTATTTCCATATTGGACATATTGGCGCGTGGATGGACTAACAACAACTTCACAGTCTTCAACATTCTCATAACAAGCAGAAAGATACATCATAAGAGCAATTGCGCTCATGCGGTCATGGTTTCCGGGCATAAACACCACTTTGACGGGTGCAATCTGCCGTAGCAAATCAATATGTTCTCGTGCAAGTTGGCAACCTGTCATGAGGATTTCAGCAGGACTTCCGCACATGTCTTGTGGTGTACCCTTTGTTGTTGTACCAGCATCGGTATCAACATGAAACCAATCACTGCCGGTAGCCAAAATAATTTGTTCGGGTCGGTAGGGGAGGCGGCAAAGCAACTCTTCTGTTTTTTCCATCAAGCGGGTTTTTGCTTCTTCAAAGTGATAGGTTTCACCAACTTCGTCAACCCATCCATATTTGCCCCAATGAAAGTCTGTTGGGCTGATAACAAGGGAATAATCCGAGCCTTCTTCAATCATGTTTATTTTGGGGACTTCATGCACTTGTTCGCCAACCAATTGCTTAAACTCATTTAGCACCATTGACGAAAACATGTCATATTTTTCAGCCGATTGCTCAATTTCTTTCCACTTGCGTCGTTCAAACTTTTCGTGCAATAAATGTTTTTTCTTCAACACTAAATCTTCAACAAGTTGGTCAACATCGGTGGTGGCAATTTCTTCATCGGTGTAGGGGGACATGTCGTGCGTCCAACCGTGTCGTCGTCGGTATTCGTCAAACCAAGCACGAGGAATGCCAAAGTCGCGTGTGACCTCATTCATAGATGCCCCTTTGCCAACCATGTTTGAATAAGCCTCTTTCATGGCTCGGTGCTTATCGCCGCTTACCGACACCATTTGGTCGGCAATTGTAAGAAAAGTGTAGTAAATGTCATTGATTTCATCATAATGATATGATTTATTGACATCGGCGGCTGGTTGCATTGGTTCCATTGGTTGAACCTTTTCGTTTCGTAGCCATCGGTAAATAGACATCTCCCACCCCTTGACGGACTTCTTGGGGTCAAGGTCATGCAAATAACGAGCATTGTCCAATTTGCTCTTTGTGCTGTCATAATGTTCTGCGATAAGGCTGTACCCGTATTCCGGTGTTGCTCTCATATTCAAATGCACGATTGAACCCTTTATGAAGGTTTATGTTTTTCTTATTTCAAAACCAACAAAAAAAATAAAACGCAACACTGCGCCCCAATTCTTTAATTCTTTTATTGTTTCATAGGCATGTATCAAGGGCTATTGTTCTATTGTTGTTACAACTTCTTCTTCTCCATCTATGAAACAAAAAAAGAATTAGCGAAAAAGCATCACTGCGTTTGATTTATTCTTTTTGTTAAAATAAAATCAACAAAAACAAAAAATGCGCTACATTGATAAATCACGCGACATACCCCCTAAGCATGGGTATCTTTGATAGGTTCCGCCGCAACGCTGTGGCCGAAGAAACCCCGATTCAGCGAGTCGGGTCAAATGTTTCCCTTAGCGTAGCCGCCGGACTTCCAAACATTTTTGAGGACACCGAAAAATTTCAAAGCGACACCAACTTCAAAAACAAATTTGACCTTTATGATAACATGGTCAAGTTAGACCCCGAATTGAACGGTGCTGTGCGCTCTGTTTCGCTCACGGCTAACAACTATCGGATTGACTACGCAAAGGCCAAGAACGGGGCTATACGAACCGCTATCGCTGAAATGATTGAGCAGGTGGACTTTGACGATTTTCTCATCAACGCTCTCCGCAACCTACAAGTCTATGGAAATGACATTAACAAGTTAGTGGGCCGCACCGGTGTTGGCATCACGGCCATTCAAAGCCTACCCATCCGACAAATCACCATCGTTGACAACCGTGGCGCACGAGGTCTGCCTTTTACGGCAGACGAAAACAGCCCCATTATGTCCAATGACTTTTACATTCTCCGAGAACAAGGCATTGAAACAATGGTGTTTCCACGAGCAGAAATCGTTCACCTTCGCACAGACTACAAATCAAATTGGTTTGAAGATACTAAACTCCGACAAACCTATGGTGTGTGGGGTCAATCCCGCTTTTCGTCGCTTGAACAAGTCATTCGTGTCAAATATAACAGCATGAATAACCGCATCGCCTTGGAAGACTCCATGACCAAGCAATTTATCACAATTGACAAATCAGCCATTGAGCATATCACCGACCCAAGTGAGCAAGCCGAGCGGTTGGGCATCATTATGGATGAAGTAGTAAAGTTGTTTGAGGGTCTGCGTGGCGACCAAATGCCTATCCTTCCTTCTTATGTCACTCTTCATCATGTTGACCTTAACAACACGATACCCGACAACAGTGGCTTCCTTGATATGGTTGGTGCAAATGTAGCGGCGGTTTTGCATGTTCCCCGTGTCGCCGCAGGTCAAGAGCGAGGTTCAACCTTTGCCGCCACCTACAACGCAAACATGTGGGCAAACACCGCCATAAGCCGCCTACAATCCATTGTCAAGCAGGGTGTTATGCAATTGTTCTCTAAGCAACTTGAATTGAAAGGCATCAAGCACCAAATGAAAGACTTGCCCGAATTTATGTTTGAACCAATTGCCGAAGAGTCTCCAATGGAGTCTATGAAGCGAGCCGTCATGGGCTACCAAGCAGGAATTTTGACGCTCAATCAATCTCTTGAACTTATTGATATGCAACCCGACTCACAAGGCAACAACCGATTAGATAAACCTTCAAAACCAACAATGGGTGAGTTGCCGAGAACAAATGAACAAGGTGATTAAAAATGGCAAAAAACAACAAAGACAGCGTTAATGACCGAATGATTAAGTGGACGGCACTTCCGGCTGTTTATCTATGGCTTGCGGCAAGTGGAGCAGTAGTGGCTATGGGTATTGCCAAGCCCGATGTTGTTCTTGAAAACATTGAAGGATTTATCGCCCTTATCGCTATCATTGGTGGAACGGCACAGCCAGCCTTTGCAACTATGCTTGAGTTGTGGAAGCAAGAGCAACAGACTGAAACAGAATTGCACCCATCAGTCATTGAGTCCCAAACCCGTGTGATGGAAAAGCGAGCCGAGTTAGAACGACAAATGGCTCTCAAAGCCCAAGAACACAAACATACGATGGATGCCGAAGAACGCCGAGCAAGAATACAATTGGTGTCGGAAGGTAAGGCTGTATGGAAGAAGAAAGAGGATTAACCGTAAAAAAATATAGGCATCTAAGTCATGTTTGGCCTCATGAATATCAAACGCCGTCCGAAAAAGGCTATCCCGAAGTCTTTGACCTTATGTCTTTTTGGGTCTTAAAGTGGGATGGCGAACCAATAGGCTATACCGGTTCTCTTGAATTAGGTCATTTTTTCTTTGTCGGAAACACTTACATTCTTCCCGAATACCGACAAATGGGGTATCATTCTTATTTGCTCCAAGTACGCAATCATCATCTTGGTTTAAGGCCAAAAATAACTGTGTTGAATCCCATTGATGGAACGCACATGTTTAATCTCATCAAAGTTGTGGAAAAGTTAGGTTATACTGCCGTTTTGTCTTACGATGATGTAAGCGACATTATGTCCAAATCATTGTATGAAGAAGTCCGAAAAGAAGGGCAACAATTATGGCGAATGAATTAAATGACGGAATATATGTCGGTAACCCATGCCCGATGTTCGCGATGGTGAAAAGCGCGACGAATACATGGGTCGTTGCATGGGTGACGACAAAACCCAAGCAAAATATCCCAACCCCCAACAACGAGCGGCGGTGTGTAACTCTATGTATGACGAGGCACAGAGCGAAAGTGTAAATGCTGGAATGGAGGATTATATTTTCTCCACCGAAGAAGGCGCAAAGAAAAAATCAATGGAAATCGGCTTCAAAGGCGAAATCCACATGGAACGAATGGCTGATGGAACGCCAATGTATTTTCCTGCTAAAACTGATGAAGAATTTCAGCGTTGGTTCAACAAGAACGATTCGCATGAAAATGCCGAAGCCGCTGAATATCAAGGTAAAAAAGTGACGCTCAACAAGCCCTTCCGCACCCCCGGTGGCCCAAAGAAATTTGCAGTGTATGTGCAAAACGAGGCCGGTCGTGTTGTGATTGTCCGGTTTGGCGACCCCAACATGGAAATCAAGCGAGACGACCCAAACCGACGAAAGAACTTCCGTAGCCGCCACAATTGCGACAGTCCCGGCCCAAAAACCAAAGCCCGATATTGGTCGTGCCGACAGTGGGAAAGTGGACGAAAGGTGGAAGCAAGCGAGGAACACGAGGCCCTTGGCGACGAACTGTGGTTTGACATTTGGTCCCGCAACGAAGGCGAAATCCTTGAAGGCTTTGAAGAAGTCGTTGAGGCTGAAAAAGGCCCATGTTGTTCATCGTGTGCCGAACACGCCGAGGCCGAAGAAGTCGGCAAAGACACTTACGACAATCCCGGTGAAGCCGCTGGTCGGGCTAAGGAAATGGGTTGTGAGGGCATCCACGAAACCGACGGCAAATTCATGCCATGCAAAACGCACGAGGAATACATGAAGCGCACCGATGAAAAGATGGCCGGTTATCATAAGGATGATGAGAAGGCCATGGCTGGTGAATGTCCCATTGGTGAGGAAATGGTGAACGGAACCTGCAAGCCGGTCAATGTCACCATGGAAGCCACGATTGATAGCGTGGTCGCCAGCGTGGAGGCATCCACCGGTAAAACCTACATGAAAATTAGCGGTATTGCATTCCATGAAGGTTTCAATAAAAATAAATGGGCCATCACCAAGCGTGGCGCTGAAAAAACCGTGACGCAGATGTTCGGCGCTGACTTGACCCTTAACCATCCCAAGCCAAAGGCCGTGGGCTTTGAGCGCAACACCGATGGCGGCGTTAACGAAGCCAATGTTGGTGTTGTTACGGAGGCATCCTTCCACGACAAAGAAAAGGAAGGGTATGAAGTCCGATACACAGCCAGCGTGGAGCGAAGCGAATTGTTTGAGGCACTTGAGTCCGGTATGTGGCTTAAACCCGAATACGGTGTTTCTATCGGTGGCTATGGCATTCCTATCTCTGCTAATGAAAAAGGCATGGTCTTTGACAAAGACTTTACCTTTGACCACCTTGCTATTGTTCACAAACCGGCATATCCAAGGGCGAACATTGAAAAGGCAGAACGAATGGAAGAGACGGTGGAGGCAAAACACGGTGGACAGCATGGCAAACCCGGCCCCAACGACCCCCGTAAGACTCCGGCCAAACCAAGTGAACGACGCCGTGGCTCAAAGAAAAACCCACCCGGTTCAGCAAAAAAACCCAATAAGTCAATTGTCGTTTCACCTGCAACGCGCACCACAATTCGCAACAAAATGCAAGAGCATAACAAAAAAGACAAAGGAAGTAAAGCCTCTATGGGCGCACTTCTTACTGTTTTTCGTCGTGGTGCTGGTGCTTTCTCCACAAGCCATGCCCCTAACATGTCAAGAAACGGTTGGGGTATCGCAAGAGTCAACGCCTTCCTTTACCTTTTACGGAATGGTCGGCCTTCTAACCCCAACTACAAGCAAGACAATGACTTACTACCCAAAGGACATCCTCGTGCAAGAAGGACAGCCTCAACAGAAGAAACCTTGATAAGTCAAACCGCCTCTCACACAGAATACCGAAAGGAGAACGATACAATGTCCGAAGAACACATTGATGAAGAAAACGCCGTTGCTGGTGAGATGGAGGCACTTCAAGCCGAACTCGTCCTTGCTCGCGCTGAACTTGAAGAAATGCGCGCTATGGAAGCCGCAAAGCACGAAGAAGCCCGCCTATCCCTTGTTGAAGCCGCAAGCGAACTTGGTATGAAGGGTCATGAAGACCTTTCCTCCGAAACCCTTGAGTCCATCATCGCCTCTTGGAAAGAGAGCCACCCCGAACCTGTGGTTGAGATGAAGCCAGCAGAACCCGCCGTGGCTTCCGAATCCCCATCTCCTGCCCCAACCTCCGAGAAGGTTGTTGCAAACTACCTTAACGGTAAAATTGTGGAAACTCCCGAAACCCTTTACAGTCAAGCATGGAACGCATGGGCCGGTGCTTGGAACAAGACCCTTTCGGGTGGAGAAACAAACGATGAGCGTATTCGCGCTCCAAAATTCAATGAACTTTGAGGTGAAAAAATATGGTAGCATTTACAGGAAACGACCCACGAAACGCAACTTTGAAAGACGCTGAAACCGTTAGCGGTGTCGGTATCGTCTTGGCAAAGGATGGAACGAACAACCTTCTCCAAGTTGGAGCCACAACGGATGTGCCTTTGGGTATCTCTGCTGGCGAATCCAGCCGAGACGCCGACCTCGTGTTTGAAACCACGGGCGCAACGGTGTCTTACTTCCCAATGGGCGGAGTCCACATGGTTGCCGCTCTCGCAGAAACTTACACCACCGGACAACTTGTGTACCTTAAGGGTGCAGGACGAGTTGGTGGAACGGCTGGCTCCGATAAGTTGGTTGGAGTCTATGTCGGTGAAGGGGAAACCGTCGGAACGGCAGGACTTCTCATTCCCGTGAACACGAGTCAATGTGCAACTGCTTGATAAAAAAAAGGATGTGAAAAAATGAACAAATCATTAGAAGAAATTATGAACGCATCAGCCGCCGCTGGCCCCTTCGGGACTGGTGACGCTGTTCTTGAGCAAACCCTCCGAGACTTTATCCAACTTCAATCCACCCGAATTGCCATCGGAACGCAGGTTGTTGGAACCCGAACCGTCCCTTGGCTTGAGTTCAAGTGGTACACCGGGGTTGAAGGAACCTTCTCGTACCCACTGGACGACGCCGCAACTGTTGACCCCACCAAGATTGGAACCAGCAACTACACTGTGAAGTTGCAAAAGGGTCAAGGTCGCTGTGTTTTCCTTGACACTGTGCGCCTCCGTGGTGAGTCCTTTGAGAACATTGACCGACAGCAACTCGCTATCGTTCGTGGCCGAGCCGATGTTATTGACAACAACATTCTTTCCACCCTGCATGGCGGTGCTGGTCAATCCCAAGCCGCTACCGCAACCTTTGGCAGTGCTTCTGCTGACGAAGAATCGGACTTGCTTGCAACGATGGACAAAATCTTCGCCAATGGCCGTGTGTCGGGCGATGAGCCAATGGCTCTTATCCTTCCTGCCTCAACCCGAAGTGCTTTGCTCAACACGCAACTTTACGGAAATGTCGTGGAGTCCCTTCAAGACCACATGCGCCGAATTGCCAACATGAGCATTTACTACACGCGAGACTACACCGGCGGTAAGTCCCTCATTGACTCCGACCCAACCGGTGCTATTGAAGACGATGCTCTTTTGCTCATTCCCGGTGCTGAAACGGCTGAATTTTTCACCTACAACGGCGCTGGCTACCAAGAGACTGAATTGACTCGCCTTCCCGGTGTTGGCTTTGACTGGCTCTTGACCGGCTACATGGGAAGCGTTGTCCACCAACACCAAGACGGTGCGGCGGCTGGAACCTCAAACCGAATTGCCAAAATCACAGGCGTCATTTGAGGTGGTATTTTTGGCACAAAACCGAAAGTTTCAAGACTTCGTAGAAACGAAGTATCTCGCTGACGACGCAGTGAGCAACGCTAAGACTGACGGGAACCAACCAAAGCACCTTTCGTTCAAGTATGACTTTAGTGTTGATGGTGGGGAAATCGGAGCAATCACCCTTAACGACGAAAGCGGTTCGCCTCAACTACTACCCGAAAAGGCTATTGTCACAAACGCAACGATTGAAATTGAGACGGCGGTTGGTTCCACTGGCTCGGCTACCGTTGCTTTTGGGATTCTTGCTAACACCGACGCCTTCAAAGCCGCTACTGGTAAAGCCAGCCTAACGGAAGATGCCGTGTTTGCTGGAACCAACGACCTTCCTTTGAAAATGGCTCTCCCAACTCCCGTTATTTTGACGGTTGCGGTTGCGGCTTTGAACGCCGGTGTTGCTTTCATCAATGTGGAATACATTGAAGGAAATTGATTAGGTGATTCTTCATGATTGAAGAATGGACTGACAAGAACGGTGATGTTTACCGTTGGAATGCAGAGTCCAACAGATACCTTCTGCAAAAGAAGGAAAAAGCACCCGCTAAGAAAAAGACCAGTAAAGCAAAGAAGGAGAAGAAAGAATGAGCGAGCGCGCAAAATTGGTAAAGCAACTCAACAAAAAAGGTATTGCCGTTCCCAAGGGAGCAAAAGTCGCAGACCTTCGCCATCGTTCCGAACATTGGTTGTCCCGCAACGGATGGCTTATTCGGTTAGCCAAACCTTCTTCACGCAAGCCCGATAGTCCCCTTTCTTTGATTCCCGATACAAACACCTATTGGCTTCCCGATAGCCGCATGGCTAAAGAAATAATTGAGACTAAATTGGTTTTTGTCCTTGGTCGTACACCAGCCCCACCCAAAGGCACACCTGTTATTGATGTCCCCAAAGATTTTAACGACAGGTGGCCTGTCAATGGGTTGGGTGAAGAAGAATGACCGTGACCACGGACAACATTCGTGATTTGCTTAACAGGCCACAAGGCTTAAACGAAGCCACTATTACTGAATATATCAGTATGCGAACCGAACAAGTCAATAAGTCGGCACGAAACAACGCCTTTCTCGCCGAAGACTCAACAAATGTAGTCACAACAGCACAAAAAGAAGCGGCAATAAAGGCTTTAGCATGTGCTGATTGTTTGCAAGTTATGATTGATACAATTCCTTCCTATGTCAATGAAGATGAGAGAAAGCAACAGGACATACGACTAACCGCACAAATGCGTGGTTTCATAAAGCGTGGAGAAGAAATGCTTGCTCTTATCTCGGAGGTTGGCGGAACGGCTGTTAAGTTCAGCCAAACCAAAACGAGGCTTTGAGCATGGTAAATTATCAATGGATTGGTGCGGCTTCCACAAGCGCAAGCAACACTGCAAATTGGAATCCAAACGGGACGCCAGCCGCAGGTGATGTTGTTATTTTTGATGGTGGGGCAACACAAGGTTGCTCTTGGGATATTATTATTCCCCCTACTGCACTTTCTGTTGATGAAATAATTCTTGAAAACGATTTTGAGTATTCATTAACACTTGCTCAACAAGTAAGAATCAAAGGTTTGTATTTAGGAGCGACAATAGCCACTGGCGGCGGGTCGGATTTAATCCTTTTTGAACACGGAGCGTCCCCTAATTTTTTTGGGTCTTACAAAACATATAACGAAAGATTTATTTTGATTGATGGAGGAACAGCGACAGGAATAGATATGCGACTAACTGGTTCGTCTTCACCTGTCACAAAATTTGACGATGGGCAACACCCTAATGTTGAATTGCTAACTGGAAGTTTTGCACCCGATTATGTAGCCCCAACGGGAACAAGCGGAAAAACATCGTTTGATTCTTTTACTTTGACATCGCCAGCAACATTTTCCCCCGATGGGAACTTAGTTGATAACGATAGACTCAAAGTATTTTCTTTTACGACATTTTCAATCACCAGCACCAGTATTGACTTTGGTTTGGCTACTGCTGAATTTTATGCTACAAGCGGTGGCTTTTACATCCCAACAGCAGGTGCAGACGGTATGCCTTCGGATTTTGTAGCGTATTATCGTAAAATTGTGCTAAAAGGAAATACCGCTGGACACAAATGCTTGATGAGCGACAACACCTACATTTCTGTTGAAGAATTTGAGATTGACGATGGTGTAGTGCTAAAGGGGCCGGTTGATGATGATTCCCAAGGAGCCGATATTCGTTCAATCAAAACACCTAAGTTGCGAGGAACATGGTCATTTAGCCAAATCGCACCCGGTATTTATCGTAGCCCTCGTCATGCTTCCGGCCCAATGCCTAAAGTCAATGGTGATTTTTATGTTACCGGAAAATTGACTGTAGATGGTCTTATTGACCCTACAGGTATGGTGTTCACACCGCAAGCGACAAACCCCGAAAGCACAAATCCCCAAGATACGATTTGGATTGATTCGGAAACCAATCACCTGTTCCGTGGTGAGCGTGATACGGAGTCCACCGTTCACTTCAATGTTCGCAACGATGAAGGGGCAATAATCCCCCTTGGCGCACCTTTGTATTCTAAAGGCGAGATTGGCGGAAGCAACAGAATCAAGGTCGGTATTGCTGATGCAAGCGACCCAAACAAAATGCCAGCCATTGGCCTTGCTATGGAGGAAATGAATACCACTTCCACAAAGGACGGCAACATGATTCTTACAGGTCTTTTCAACGATAACATCACAATCACAGGCGTTACTGAACAGGACATTATTTATGTTGCGCCTCACGGTGGAAGCGCACCATACCTTACAATCACCCGCCCAACAAGTCCTTCGCACCTTGTTCAAAATGTAGGCGTTTGTGTCCGTCAATCGGCAACCAATGTATCACAGGGTATGAAGGTAGCCGCTATTGGCAGAACGAATGATAGTCCCAACTCCTCATTTCTCATGGTGAACACAGAATCCACTCACCCACAAGCCCGAAGGCTTGTTGCTGGAACAAACATCACACTTACAGACGGTGGGGCGGGTGGCGACCTTACTATCGCCGCAAGTGGAGGTGGCACATATACCGATGCACAGGCTATTGCCGCCGTTGAAGGCGAGGCTACGCTTGACCTTACAGGCGATGTAAGCCTTGCCGCCAACAAAGAATTGACAATCAACGAATCCACCTATTCATCCTCGTCTAAAAACAGCGACGACACAAAGGTTCTCGTTTCGGCTGATTCAACAGGAACAAACGACGCTCTGTTCCGTGTTGATACCGATGCGGGATTCTTGCGAATGGGGCCACAAAATACAGGCTATTGTCATTTTTACACGGACAGAAACGCATTTTATTTTAACCGCAACATTGAGATGGATGGAGGTTCATTCCAAGCCTACAACGACGACCTACAAATCATAACAACCACCACATCGGGCGATGCAACTCGTATTTTTATTGACGCTGGCGTGGATGAATGCCGTGTAGGTATCGGCAACGGTTTCTCTGCCTCTTCTCTTCCGGAACATGCCCTTCATGTAAAGGGGGAAGGAAACTTTGCTTTCCGAGTTCAAGCAGACGAGGGCAACCTACGGATGAACCGATTCGGCCACTTGCAGATTCAAAACGATAACAATTCTCCCCTTGATGGAGAAACAATTGATTCTCCACTTTGGCAAATCGGCCAGCGAGATGGCGGTCAATTGGACATAGCGTTTGGTGCGCTTTCAACGCAGTTAGTAGCCGCCAGCGATGCTCTCCTTACTTTACAAAGAGGAAGCGCAACAGGACCAAAGCAAATTGGTTTTCTTGGGGCATCCCCTACCGCCGCAATTGACGACGGTGCAGGTAGTCCCCTTACGCCAATCACGCCTGCTCTTGTGACGCCTTCGGTCAATGAATCAACACTTGCCGCACGATTGGATGCTATTCTTGCAGGACTTCAGCAATTAGGATTATTCGCATGAGGTGAAAATATGGATAAATGGCTTGACGAATATGTGGAAAAAGTTATGGCTCAACAGGTCGTGACCAACAGTATTTTTAAGAAAAAGGTGAAAAAAAATGACTAAAAGAAAGGGAAAAATCGTATATCAGCCGCCGGAGCGGTGCTACACCAATGTGAACATTGAAGAGACACCTCATGGCTACAAGATTTATCGGATAGGTGAAACACGCCATTTCACAGTCATTCCTCTATCTGCCGCAAAAGAAGTCCTTTACAAAGGAGATTGAAACATGAACATTGAAACAATGCTACTGATAGCAACTGCTATTTTGGTTGATTTACTGATTCTTGCCGCCGCTGGAAAGTGGTTGCTTGGAAAGTGGAAAGAGATGAAGGCTGATGGCAAGGTCACGCTTGATGAAGTCCTTGATGTTGCCGACGAAGTGGTTGATAAGGTCAAAGAAACAATTGAAAAATTGGAAGGCGAAGAAGAATGAACGACGAACGGTTTAATTCTATTGAAGAAAGACTTGTTCTTCTTGAACAAGCCGTTTTTGAGTTGTCCACTATGGCGAAGTATCTCAAGTATGCCGCTGTTGCCCTGTTCGCTTCGCTTGGCGTTGATGTGCAGGGGGCCATGTGATGGCGTATTATTGCACTGCCGCTGATGTTGGCTCTCGCCTTGCTCTTGATAGCGCACAGCGCACACGAGCAACAAACCGACTAACCAGCGTGATTCGTCGTGCGACCATTGATATTGACCAAACCTTCCGTGATTATGGGCGTGATGTCCCAAGCGACCACATCGCTGAAACAACGCTTAATGGTGATATTAGCGCAGGTGCTACAACCATAAGTCTTACAGATGCTTCGGGCTTTTCAACCACCGGAAATGGAAATGTGGATGGTGATTCTTTCAAATGGACTGGGAAATCCTCAAATGACCTTACAGGTGTCACCGGCATTTCTTTTAGTCACTCTTCGGGAGTGACTGTGCAAGAAGGTGAAATGGCTCATGTCTTGCGTGAGATATGCGCTGACATCGCCGCCGCCTATTATCTTGAAGACGAGTCGCTGTTTCAAACGGCCAGCAAAGACGGAACAATCCGAGGAAATAACTTGCGAGAGCGAGGCTACATGAACCTCAAGCGGCTGGCCCACTTGGGGAGTGTGGACTAATGCGTGGTTTGCACATTAGCGATATGACCATGCGTGACTCGCATGGTTCTATGACTATTCGTGTTGATGCTTCGGAGTTCAATCGCGCTATGAATGCCACACAAGAGGATATTGCGGAAGCCATGTTCAAAGGAAGCGGTGAGGCTTTTTCTTACGCTAAAAGAATAACAGAAAATTATTTGCGAGGTTATGTCGGAATGGTTCCTCAAGCACACAAAGTTGCTAATTCGTTGGATTATGATAAAAGAAGAACAGGGCGTGAAGGTCGTGTTGTTCGTATTGAAGGTGATGATGTGGAGTTAAAGGCGTCGTTTGGAAGCCGAGGCCCGAATATACATGGTGGTGAAATTGGTATTGGTGTTCATACCAGTCCCGATGATAACGGACGACGATGGAATATAGCACAATCCTTGCAAGAAGGAATTAGCCCAAAAACATTTACTTGGAACTCAAGTGGTGCGGCTGAACACAGTCGTCAAGTTGGTCGCAAAGGAAGCAAAACGCCGTGGTTCCCCCGCCCTCCGTATTTTTATGGCTTCCCTGCCTTGGACTTCCTTGGTGTTGCCGAGCGAGCCTTTCAAGCAAGAATTAAAGGCGCAGTTGAGCGTGAAATGAAAAAGAGGGTTGGATGATGGCGATAGCAACAACAGAACAATTTTGGAATCATCGTTTAAACGGTGAAGACCCGACATCCCCCACGGGTGAAAACAACAACGCTTGGACGGCCACAGGAAGCGGCGCAAGCGAAGTGGACAAGTATTGGGTAGTCACCGACGCCCGATACAATGTGACGCCCACAACCGACGCTTATACGCTTTTTACGGTGCTTCAATACACCAGCACCCCAAGCAACGATGAAATCCTCATGTCTTTGGATAACGGGACAAAGAAAGTGGAGGTAAAGGTTTTTGGGACAAAAGTAAAGTTAGTTGGTGCTACAACAGTGACCAGCATTGACCTTGACCCATTGATGGCCGAAGAAAACCCTGTCCCCCTTGCTCTCCGATTGACGCTTGACGCTTCCGGCAACGCTCGTCTGTATCTGCGTGAAATGATTGAAGACGACGACGCACAAACGGTCTATCTATCGGTTGTTGGTGCAAGTGGTTCCTCTCGCAACATAGAATGGGGAAACAATAGCGGCAACATTAAGTGGGCCTCGGTGTATGCAACAGACAAGGGTGCTTTTTCCCCACTTGAGTTGGCCCCCTCCGACTTGGCTACCGACACCCTGCTTCGCATGGGTCTATCCATTGTGGAATCGCTTCGCAACAGTCGCAGGGCGCATCTCAAGACTTACCTTGATGCTGGCTCAATCCGATACGGCTATGACATCTCACAGGAAATGCTTTCCCGAAGCATACCGCCGTTTATTCATGTGTTGTTGCGTGGTCTTGGGTCGCCCACCTTTGCCGCCCTTGGTGGCGGTCGGATTGACCAAGAGTATGATGTTCTCATTTATGTCACCACCCGTGGTACAACCTATGAGGATGCTTACCGTTTGGGTCTTAACATTTTAGGTGAATGTTTTGATGAGTTATACACCACCACAGGTTTGAATGGAACGACGGACAGTCTCTATGAATATCAGTTGGAGTTGCAGACCCGAAGCGATGATGAAACAACGGTTTGCACACATTTGCTTACTTTGACTTACATGCGCCGTCTCAATATGCGACACCGATGAAACCATTAAATATCAACTCATCGGTAGTTGAAACACCGAGAAGGTGAATACATGAGCGGATTCAATAACCGATATGTTGGCATTGTTAAAGAAACATTGTATGGAATCGACCCCACTTCGGGTTATGTTTTTGGTGAAGTTGACGACGAGTCCATGAAGCACACCTACGATGTCATGCAACGAACGGATATGAGCCGCTACGGAACGGCCAAGTCCAACACGGGCAAAGAATACAGCGAAGGCGACATCAACATGGCTATGCTTCCCGACAATTTTTTGGGAACTGTTTTGACCGGTCTTTTCCCAACCGACACGGTGACTGGCTCAAGCCCAACCTACACCCACACTTTTACCGAGGCTGGAACAGACCGTTCTTTTACTATGAAAATTGGCCGTGAAGAAAAAGAACACACCTACACGGGCGTTGCCGTGGACAGCATGTCTGTGAGCGCAAACCTAAACGAGTATGCTATGATTTCTGCATCTTTTATGGGTAAAGCAGAAAGTGGACTTGCCGCTATTGGTGCTTCCAGTCCTTCCTTTAACACTGCTGACCCGCTTTACTTCGCTGACGCCAAGGTTTTCTTTAACGGAGATACCACCGCTTCCAACCTTGTGAAGTCCATCTCGTTTGACATCAACATGAACCGTGATGGAGACAACGCCTGTGGTCTTGGTGATGCAACTTACACGCGCCTTCCCCCATTCCAACGCCGTGAAGTGAGCGGAACCATTGAGTTCAACAAAATCATTCATACTGCCGCTGAAAGCGAACCAACATACGCTGAATTGACAGCCGCAGACGGGCTTGAATTTAACGGCAGTGGAGTTGAGTTGAAGGTTTCCTTTGGCGATGAATCAACTGCTGACATTTTGGTGTTTAACTTTTACAAAATCCGCTTTGAAGCACCCGACTCCAATGTGTCGGGCCGTGATACACAAACCATGACTGTGCCTTTCGTCGCTCTTTTCAGCCCCGATGATAGCAAGATGATGGATGTTGTCATGAACAACGCTCAATCAGCCGCATATTGAGGTGGTTTGAATGGCAAACAATGGCGGCACTGTGATTCCCGACAAGACCAAATTAACGGTCTTGTCCTTTGAGGGAACAGCCGCCGCTGTGACCACGGCCCTGCGAGCCGCAATCGCAAACGACGACATTATCATCAATGCGTCCACAAGCAGAAAGAAAGACAGCAACATTGTGGTCTGCACAGTTGTTGCCATTATAGCATAAGTGTAGTATTCCCCTAAAAGGAAAGAGAAGTGAGAAAAGAATGCCTGTATTGACAAAAGAATTTGAACTGGACGACGGAACAAAAATCACCTGCCGACAAGCAGGTGGTATGACCAAGTTAAGGATTGAGAACATCCAAGCGAAGGTTTTTCGCGAACACATGCACTTTGGCGTGGACACCAGCGAATGGACTGACGAACAACAAAAGCAATTTGCTGATGCTTTGGAGCGAGAAGGCGCAGGTCTTGAACATCAAATGCGAGAATGGATTCCAAAATCCATCGTTGAGCCAAAAGACTTTGACATTGATTCATTGACCAGCGAAGAGTTGCGAATGATTCTTGGATTCGTGCGTGGGGACGACCCGGATGGTGCGCCCCCTTTGGACAATTCTTCCGAGTAGCCCCGACGCTTTGCATGGCGTACAAGGGAACGCTTCCCTCGGAATTGTGGGACAGGTATGATTGTGAAGGCGGTCAAGAGCGCATGAGTATTGATTTGCTCGTTGCTATGGACATCAATGACAAAATCACCGATGCTACACAAAAGTCAAAGAAGAAGTTTGATGGTAAAGGTGCGGCATCCCGATTAAAACAAAGAAGGCAACAACGCCAATTATTAAACGACAACGAAACGGTGTCGTTATTGCAGGGCTTAGGCTTGCCCTTAGAGCGTAGCAAATAGTTGAGCGAGGGTTGAAGTTGATAGAAGCGTTATTCCTGTCCTTCATGCCTGTGGTGCTTCTTTTTGCCACAATGACCATGCTCGTTTTACGGGCTGGTGCATCCCGTATTTTCTTTGATGTAGTCGGTTCGTTCCAAGCCACGCGATTGATTGGAGACGCACAAGCCAAAATCACTGTGTTGCAGGGGTTGGTGCTTGACGGTTTGTCGGGTATCACAGAAGGCGTTGGATTGATAGCCGAACAACTTCAAGAGGTAGTTGACAGCACCGTTCCTCTTGCTCAAGAAATAGGCTACGCCCGCATTGAATTTGAAAAATTCGTTTCCGCCGCTGATGATGCCGAAGTTATGGGGCGACAGATTGAGAACCTCGGTTTGCAGTTTGGTTTCGCTGGTGACCAAGCCCTTGCCGCTGGTGCTAAAATGGCGCAGTTATCGTCGGTTGTCGGCGGTGGTGCGGCTATCCCTGCGGCCACCGAAATTGGTATTGCTTTCGGTATGGTCGGTGGCATGGAAACCGAAGAAGCCATGAAAAAGATGATTGCACTTCAACAGCAGACAGGCTTTATGTTTGGTGAATTGACAGAAGCACAATACAACCGCCTAACAGCAGAAGAAAAAGCGAATGTGGTTCGTAACAACAGCATTACACTTCTTAACCAACTGAACACCGTTGAAAACCGGTCGTCTGCAACGATGGCCCAAGTGACCTTCGTGATGAATCAATTCGCTTCTTCGGCTAAGTTGGCTGGCGACGAAATCACTTACATGGCGGCGGCATCTGCTACGCTGATTGAAGCCGGTGAGGAACAAGGAAAAGCCGGTCGTGCGCTCAAAATGATGTACGCTCGTCTTGGTGCTGACACGGGCAACAACAGCAAAATTTTGGAAAAATACGGTGTCGCTACAAAGGGCGCAAACGGTGAGTTGCGAACAATGAGTGACATTATCGGTGATGCTTCCGACGCTATCAACAAGTTGGCAAAAGACCAACAGGCACAGGCAAAAATGGAAATCGCACAGGCGATTGCTGGAAACGACCACTATGTTCGTGCCATCAAGTTGATAGAAGGTAAGTCCCGAACAATGCAACTTGAGAGAATGGCAATTCAAGAGTTGGACGAGGCGCAGGAAGAATTGAATAAGCGTTTTGAGGACAACGCTTTCCTTTTGACCCAAGCCGAAGCCAACCTTACAAATGCTAAGGCGGCTCTCGGTCAACAATTTACGCCAGCCGTGATTCAAGCCACAAATGCTCAAGCGGCATTGACATTGGCTATGGCTGAATTTGTTGAAATAGGTTCGGAAATACCGATTCTTGGTGATTTGTTCGGTATGGCATTTGATATGGCCCAACTCGGCAGGGTTTACGCTCCTTTCGTTGAGGCCAACCTAAACATCATGTCGTTGAATGTGTCCTTACAAACACAGTTGCAAATCCAACGCGCCCTTTCCGGTGAAAACATCGTAAGAGCAAGCGCATACGGACAACAAGGAACGCAACTCCGAGCCAACCTCAACACGGTTTCCCAAACCGCCGCTGTGCGAGATAGAGAGGCTTTGATGGCGGCTAACATGATACGCATACAAGGTGCATCAAACAACCTTGATGAAGCCGGTCTAAGACTTGTCACAGGAAAGGTCACCAACAATCGTGCGGCTCTCATGGCGCAAAAAACCTCCCTGCAAAACGAAATTGCTGAAATCCAAGCAAAGAAGCAAAAAAATCAACTGCAACAGACCTTGAACACAGGTGAATTTGCAAGAACAAATAAGGTAAAAGAAACGCTTAGATTGAGAGAACAAGAAATGCGTCTAAGGCTAAACGAGATTCCTCTTATGACAAAAGGACAGGCGTTGTTGCAAGTTGCACATCGCTTTAGGGGTATGGAATTAAAAACCGAAGAACAACTAAAGGAATACAAAGCAAATTCGTTACTACACGGGGCCGCTGAAAAGGCGATGAGAGAACACAACCTTAAGGTTTCACAACAACGAGCCAACCTTGAAAACACCATCGCAAGCATTCAACAACGACGAAATTCAATCCAATTCGGACTTACCGAACAAGAAGAAAACGAGTTAAAAGCGGCGCAAGCAAATTTGGCTATGACAAATCAACAACTGCAACTTGAAGGAAAGCGCGCTATCATGACGGCGATGGTGGGTGACAGCATTCAAGACAATGTAACAGCCAACAGTATTCTTACGGCGGCGTATCACCAAGTCGGAAACGCCGTTCGCCAAAATTCAAGCGCAGAAGCGCAGAACGACGCGATAATGGATGCCGCCGCACAAGCGGCACGAGAATTGGCTATGGCCTTTAATTTAGACGAAAAAGCAATTTTAGGTGTCGTTCAAAAGTTGCCACCCTTTACTGCCGGTTTGAAGCAAGTTGCGGCTCAAAGTGACGCCACCGTCAAGCAATCAATGGCTCTCAATAATCGCCTAATGATGATGTCGGGAACGCTCGGTGGGTTGTCAATGGCCTTTGGTATGTTTACTGATGATTCAAAGGCGGCAAAAATTTCTATGTTTTTGCTTAATGTAAGCATGATTCCCATGACCATACAAATGTTCACGGCAACCAAAGCCTCGTATGGTTTAATGGCTGGATTTACTGCCGCAGGTGCGGCGGCAAATCAAGCGGCAGTAGCCACAACGAGGTTTAACATGGCTTTGAAAGTAAGTGGTGCTATGATTGTCCTTGCCGGTATCAGTTATTTGATTTACAAAATTTTCCCCGACCTTGGAGATGCGGCAGACGAAAGCACCGCTTCTCTTGATAAAATGAATCAAACAATGCAAGCCAGCCGAGAAATGTATGATGCAATAGCCGCCGATTCTGCTAATGCGTCTATCGCTCAAATGTCTGCACGACGAGAACAAATTGAATCCGACATCGCACGACAAAAGCAAATTCTCGCAAACCAAACCGAACCAACGATTCTTAAGTTGGCTCAACAGCGTTTGGATTTGCTCAAGCAAGAGTTGGGAGTTGTGACCGACATAACAGCGTTGAAACAAGCGCAGTTATTTTCGGAAGATGAAGCCTCCGCACAAAGATACTTTAATCAAATTAAGGACATACAGTCCATTGAAAGTGATTTTTACTCTCAAAGAGAAAATGAAGGTCGTATGATGAAGTTCGGACGCATGTTAGAAAGCGGTGGTTTCTTTATCGCCGAAACCGTTGTTGAAGGACTTACTGATAATGAAATTGTGACGCATGTTGAAGCGATGGAGGGTCGTATGGCGGATGCCTTCGCCGCAATCCCCGAACACCTTCACGGTGCAATCATGGAAGCGGCGTTAGCCAGCGAATCCTTTGAAGAGTTCCAAGACCAAGTCGCAAGAATGGCTGACGAGCAAAATTTCACTGACCCGTTCAGTGATTTTGCGATTGGCATAGAAGAAAATTTCATCGGGCCGATTGAGGCCGCTAAGGAAGCCGCCTTTGAGTTTGGCAACGCTCGTGAGGAAATGTTCTTTGGTATGAGCAAAGGCAACATCACGGGCGATATGGTCAAGCAGGTGGTGAACAAGGGCGTGGAAACGCTGATTAACACCACCGAGGTTATTATGACCAATAACTTTACGGGAATGACAACCACACAGGCCGCAAATGAAATCACAAAGCAAGTAGTAAGCCAATTGAACGGGTTGGGCCTCAACCTATCAATACCAGCATAGAGAAGGTAAGAGTATGTCAAGAACAGGAACAAGCAAATACGGATTTTGGCTCGCTGGCTATTATGAAGATTGGTTCGGCTCTCGCGTGATTGCTGACGACAACAACGCTCCTTCCACCGACGGGGCCTACGACGCCAACGAAACGCACCACGGAAACCTTCTCAACGGCGAAGCACCGCTGAATCCCCGCTACCGCTGGTCTGTTCGCGACCGCGCCAACAACAACGAGTTTTCTTCGGCATCCTCCTATCTGCTTTCCAATGACGGTATCGCTCGTTGGGCAACATTTGACAATAAACGATTAGGGAAGGGGACACGATGGGCTGGAAGGTCGCAAATCCAATACCCAAACAGCAACGCCAACGCCAACCGTGTGCGATACGATAAAGCGGGTGTTGCATCCACCGAAGACACTTACATGTTAATTTCCGGTTCAGTTGATTCTTCAACCCGCTACTACATTCCCAACGGAGACACAGATGCTTCCATTGGACGAAGCACAAAATATCAATGGAACGGGAGAAATTGGTTCAAAGGTCAAGCAGGGAGAGCAACTGACACAGCACCGGATTTTGTGCAACACGCCCACTTGACAAATGTGTGGATGGGTGAACGAATCCAAATGGGAGCGTATGACGGCACTACGGGCAACGCAACCATCCATGAGAATACACCCGAAATAATTTTTATCCCAATAAAATCACCTGCCAAAAAACCTTTTTTGGCTGTCACGACTTACATGTCCGACGATACAGCGAATCAGTTGGACAACCAAACACCAAGCGGTCAATACCGACCAGTGATTGCTTCGGAATCCAGCCTTAACAGCAAATCCGATGGTGACTATTTCACAATCCGCATGAGTATTCAAGCCATGATGGGCTACGCCGCTGGCGTCATTAACGAAAATGCTGAAAGCAAGGGACAGACGCAATATACGCTGAAAGTTGGTTTTCCGGTAAACACAACATGGGGAACAACAGGCAGTGGCGGCGGAACGGCGGCGATTGAATGGACAGTTAAGCCCCACGATGGAACCGGATTAAGTGGGGTTATCAATCAATATCATGCACTTTGGTTGGCCGGAACCAAGGTTGGAAATGAAACAGATGATGTGTGGTTTGACTTGGATTTCAAGTTGGACTACACCAACAACAAATTCAAGGTTTATCACGACGGAACGGAAGTGACGGCCACCAACCCTACGGCTGGCTCTTATTCGTCGGGCTACACCATGAACAGCAACACGCAAACGAGTTCGGCCTTCCTTCCTTCGGAAATGACCGGTTGGGAGTTGTTCGTGAAGGGTATTTCATCCACATACGATGAAATGGTGGTTGCTACTCTTATTGACCGTGTGGCTCTTTACCGTCCTCTCACCGACATTCCCGATGGGACAATGCTTCCAGCACCCGTCAATTCTTGGGAATGCAACATGCCAGTCAATGGGGTGAGCCAAGCCAACATAAAGGTATTTGACGACGATAACGAGCAAAACCTTACGCCTTGGTTCACCAGCGACGACATCACCGATTGGCGGTTGCTCATGTTTAGCGGCAACATTGACCGTCCCCTGTGGTCGGGAATCATTGAAACAGTCAATGTCTCGCAATCGGCAAGCGATAGAACACGAGAAATACAAATCTCCGCTCGCGATTCGCTGTCGTTGCTTGACCGTCAAATCACCTCTTGGGAAATCGGTCAAGTCGGACTTGGTGAAAGCGACCAAGTGCTTTCACGCCAAGAAGAGGTTGACCTGCTCTCGGAGTCAATGTTTATGGGTGCGGCCCGTCTCAAAGAAACGCAACCAACGCTTGGTTTTGAGTCGTCCACATCTTATACCGAGTTAGCAGACCAACGAACACAGTTGAACACAGCACACCCCGTTCAAATGTATAACAACGAGGATTCGGCAGGGCCGAACAGCGTTGAGAACGAATGGATGGGCTACAAGATAAAAGGTATTAACAAGAATACAAGTGGAGAAACGGAAGTCATTCTTGCCTTTACGGGAACATCATACATAATCAGCGACACGCCCGACATTTACGGGACGACTGACCACAATGCAAACGGTAAGACAATATCGGGAATCGGCACATCACCATTCGGTGTGGCAACAGGAGAACAAGTGCTGGAATATGCACCTTCGCAAATCCCTTATGTTCCTAACGCTTCCGTGGGTTCGGGGGTTCTTGAAGGAGACAGAAGCACCTATCCTACTACGGGCGCAGAATCGGGCTTCAACATTTTACAATTCAGCGTCCAACCGACTAAGAGCGACGGAACCTTGCTCAAGGTTGGCGACATTATCACCGTTTCGGAAAACGGAAACAGTTCGCCCGACCCGACACCCGGATTTTATACTGTCATGGCTACCATCACAGATGGCGGAAAGTTTTATGTTAAAACCGATAAAACACAAGCACCAATTCCTGTCACCACAGGTCGCTCGGTGGACTATACTTTTGAGGAAGGATTTGTGAGCGACACCGACGACCCACAACTTTTGTATCGCGACCAACACGCCGTTTGGATGCGAGACTTGCCGAAGTCGGCTTGGTTCAAGAAGCACTTTGGGGTCTATGACTTCTCATTTGCAGACGCAGGAACCGCTCAAGCGGCGTTCACAGCCAACTCCGATGTGATACAGGTTCCTTCCTCATTTATTGATTCGTCCGAGTCCCACGGGGTCGGGCAGGTTATCAATTCGGATGGGTTCGTTGACACCTTTACCTACAACGGCCACATAAGCCCTGCTGACGACGGCAACCACTATCTTGTGGGGGTCAAGGGGCTGTCAATAGACCACGAGGCAGGAGAGAGCGTTTATACGCTTTCCACGGGCAACGACTACAAGCATGTGTGGCTTCAATGGGCCGACATGAGAAACAACGCTGACGCTGATGCTGATGCTGGCTACCGTAAGAAAAATTTTGGCCTAATAAAACCCGTCAAAGAAAATTATGAGGTCACCATTTCATTTGCCGACCAATTCAAAGACGACGGCTCATACGACGAGTTCACCGACTTGAAAATCAGTGACGACTTGGACATTTGGGAATTGGATGGAGAAGTTGACCCGACGACAAATGCGCCGTGGTCAACACCACTTGGCGACGGGGCTACAATACAAATCACCAACGGTTATTCGGGAAACGCGATAACCAACGCAAGCGGCAACATTAAATTCAAATTGCTTACCTCGGACAGTGGTGTTTCCGATTTGGCAGTTGGGGATAAGGTGATTATTTTCAACTCGGACAACTACGATGGCATCCACACGATTTCTGCAATCACAGGAACCAGCCTAAAAGAAATCACCTGCTCCACGGCTTACACCACGGCAGACCCATACACCGCCACGGGGCCATTTGTTCGCAAGGCAGAAGTCGGGCATCGTGAATCAGTCCTTCGCGATTGGGAAGACAAAGGTGGTTCGTTCCTCGTGTATGATTGCTCAAAATTCTTTAACCTTAATACTTTTATTAACAGTGGAACTTTCGGCCAGCGTAGCGGGGGGACTGTGAACATTGGAGACTACGAAACCGAGTATCACGGATTCCCGATTCTTATGGATAGTTATTGGCGTCAAGCGTCAAGCACAGTAAGCAACAACGATGAGCCATACGGATTCCAAGAAAATTTCCGAAAGTGGATTGGGTCAACTGCGGAGTTGAACCGAACCATCAATGCTCGCGATAGCGTGATTGAAACGAAACCATCCTCTTCTCTCGTTTCCGAATTTGCGTCTAATGGTTTCGGTAAAATAAAAGCGAGCCGTGGCGTCAACTCACAAAATCCATCCTTTGAGATTTTTTGGTATGTCTATGACGGGAAGTTGGACACGAGCGTTGTTGAGTCGGCAACCAGCACTGCTTCGGGTTCGGGAATGACCATAACATGTAGCGGAGCCGACTTCGTGAACGATGGCGTCAAAGCGGGTATGCGGGTTCGGAATGTGACCGCTAAATGGGTTGCTCAAATTGCCAGTGTAACAGCGACGACAATTGTGATTGATGGGTTGCCCGAAACCGAGACAGGAAGCACACGACAGGATGTCGCAATCAGCGACACCATCAGCGTCCCACAACAACTTTACGGTATTTACCTTGAGTCCGATATGGCAACTAACCGAAGTGCAGAAAACGCAGAAGCATACCTTGAAGGTGTTCTTATGGATGATGTTATCAAGAGCAACGGAAGCACAGCCGTTCTCGCTCTCAACGCCGCAGGGCAAACCAACGCCGCAGGTGCATTTGACGAAGTTATTATTGTGGGAAGTGTAAGTCCCCGATATGCTTTGCGCTTCTTGATGAAGGTTGACGGGCATGTGGTTTCTCCCAACCTCGGAACATACTGGTTGAGCGACAAGGCTCGGTTTATGTGGTCGCTGAACCTGTCACAGACTTGGCTCGCTCAATCGTCAATCTCTTGCTGGTTTGACCACGGGTCTATTCCCATATCAGTAAACCAAACAACTGACGGAACCGACGCCAACTTTGACTCCTTCGGCGCACCATACGACGCCCGTGGCGGCAAGTCCGTGTTCTCCATACTCCGTGAGTCCGTGGAGGCAACCGGTTTTGGTTATGAAAATAACAAGCGTTTGCCGCTCACTTATCAAATGGGGAGGGACAATAAATTAGAGATTCGGCCCACATACAACCTCGGTGAAGTGGTCAATCGCGATATTATGTCGGTGTCTTCCCTTGACGCTCAAATGTCGGGCCATATCACCAATGTTCGTGTTTACTATAACAACGGTTCGTCGTTTTCCGACTATCCCGCACCGTCTCTAAATCAAACATACCGATGGAAAATTGTTGAGAGTCCCGAAATCACAAGCGAACAAGAGGCAGAAGCGGTTGCCAAAGAAGAATACTTTAAGGCCAAAACAAAAGCAATCAAAATCAAAGGAGAAGTCATGCGAGATTTGACGCACGACGACAAAATGTTGGACAAGGGAAGGTATGGCTATGTCGCTGACCCAACCCGACACGCCGAGCGAGGGGTCACTCAACAAGCCGTTTTGGGGCCAGCATACGCACCTGTCACTTCTTCAACGAATTGGGACTGGTCGGGTATGAACGGAACACTGGCTAACGGCATGTGCAACGCTTTGGATGGAAACCTCGGACGACAGACAGGAAGCGATAGGTTTTACCGTGATAGATTCGGTAAAGGCTACATTCCTGCCGCTTCATCTGCCGCTGATGCAACCGATACTTACACCGACCATTATTGGTGGTGGGGCGCAAACAGCGTAAGCCATGCGGTTCAAGTTGTCCACATTCCAAGCGGTTGCCCGACAAGTAGCGACGGCACACCTAATGAGGATTTGCGGGTTTGGGTCGCCTTAAAGGACGGACAAACGGGAACGGACATTGAGAACGCCGAATTTACAATTGGACTAACAGACTTCACTTTCGCCACAGGAACTACACCATTCACAAACATTAGTGGGTTGCCAAGCACCTACTCACCCACACTGGCAGGTACAAGTTCTTCCTACACAACTGTTGATGTCAAACGCAACGGGTTCTATGAGATTGAAATTCCTTCCACTTATTGGGCTTCGCAACCATCGGGTGCAAGAATAACTTTATCGGTAAACATTGAGTACCTAAAATCCCTGTTGCATCACCGATGCGGCGACCCAACGGGTTCGGGCATCCTCCACAACGCACACGACATCACCAACTTCGGGCCGAGCGCATGGGCGGCAACTAACACCGACTCCATTTTCCCGCTCGGTGCAAGGAAATACGACGACATGTCCGGCTTGATGGGGATTAGAAACGCTTGGTATTGCCCACGAATCCACATTGTTGAGGATATGCGCTGGCGTCCAGCCACAACCGTCTCCTTGAGCGATAGTGGCCTTGGTTTGACTTCCGAGCCAATGATTATAACCGACATCAACTGGCGTGTTGATGGGCGCAACATTGAAAATGTGTCATTGAGTCTTGAGCGTGACCAAACGAAAGACAAGGGCGGCTTGGCTGGCTACCTGTTCCCGTCTGTATCGCGTGGTCGGGGACAGCAAGCATCAAGCGGTTCGGTCGGAGGCGGAACCTCTCGTGAGCGACCTCGCTCACCAAGGCCGTCGTTGCCTCCGCCATCCAAAGGCGGTGTTGGAACCGAACAGGTTTCTCCGACACAACTTGAAGGTGGTCGGAGTCAATCCATCCAAGATGCGTTCCTCAAGACCTTCAACAGCAACCAAATGGCTTCTTCCGCATACGGCAACACGAGAGGGCGTATGGACTTCCTTGAAAATGGCCTCTCCGAGTCCTCCTTTAGCGTTCTTGGACAGAAGCGCACCCCACCTCCCTTGAACACACAAAGGGCCGTTGACGGTATCGGAAACAACATTCAAGCGGCATCTGCCACAGCGTTCTCTTCATCGGAAGGTATGATTTTTACAGGAATTGTAAATCCCGAATCCGCAAACAGGTTCACACAAACACACACCATGAGCGTCAAAGTCCCCGACGATGTATCGGACGAAATCGTGACCGTCAACGGCATGTATTCGCTTGGTGGGGATGGGACAACGAATGCCGTCTTAACTGCTGAAATTGAATGCCTTGAAACGGGAGCCACGACTTCGCGAACCATCTCCTTGAGCGGAAATAAGGAGAAGCAATCATTCCCGATAATTTCAACCAGTCTAAGCGGAGCATCAACTCCGGGCAACACCATATCGGTGTCTATAAAGCGAACACCCGGAGCCGGGGATGATGATGCCGACTACTCTTCGTTGGTGGTTCACAATGCTTCTGTCAACTTCCAAAGGTTTAGCATCAAAGGATTCGGTTCTTCGTCGTTAGGTTTCAAGCCTTATTGACGAAATCTTTCCGAAGTGAAAGCACACGCTTGGCCTGTTTGTGACTGATGCCACTTACTTTTACCATTTCTTTTTGCCGAGTCTTCTTCTGCAATAAGACAGCGATAGAACCATAGTGTTCAAGCAAAGCAACGGACTGTTCCCGTGAGATTCCACAACCCATGAGAGCCTTGATGCGGTCGTCGGTTTCTTCAAGAATGACCTGTTCGGGTTTGTGGCTTTGCGGTGGTTTTATTTTTCCGATAACATTTTGTCGGTGGTTCATGTAAAGCCATTCAACGAAGTCGTCCATCGTCGTAAGTTGGAGGAAATGCAACTTGGGGAAGCGTTGGTGCATCGTCAACTTGAACGAATGAATCACCGCCGCCATCTTGCGCCGTTCCTCCGAAACCTCTCTTGCGCTCGGCCTCCTTCCGTGGAACCACGGCTTCAACTCGGTGTTGTAAACCACGAGGAATGGTTTGTCAAAGGATTCGCACAAGTCATTCAATTGAGCGACAATCGTTCTTGAGCGTCCAATGCCGAGAATGGAGCGGTAAAGGTCGTTTATTTCTTTTGCCTCTATTCCCCAATCACCAAGCACATAATCGCCGGTTTTCATTTGCAGGGTTCTTGCGTGTCCCCGTTCGTCCTTGTCGGCATCCCCCAATTTGACTAACAACTTGTGAATCAACTTTGGGTTTTCACGGTGGTCTATGAGAAGCATGGTGTCAAATTATACTTCCGTTTTATCAATCTATGGTTCCATCATAACGCCAGCATTTGCCTTCGCACATCCCACGCAGGTTGAACCATCGGCAAGAAGGGGCGTTGGCGTAGCCGATGTTGGTTCGTATTCCCTGTCGGCTTCGGTATTCATTCCAGTTATCCCAATTAAGACTTTTAAGGTAAGAAAAGATTGTTTCCTCAATTTCATTCCTTTGTTCTTGGCTTAGGCTCGCCGGGTCTGCAAACCAACGCAACTCTTGACTCATGTGTTGAACGAGAGCCACACGGACTTCATGCGTTGGACTCGGCGCGTTGATGGCCTTCTCCAAACAGGGCATGAGGGGAACATCGCCCGCCAAGCCGACTTCGCCTGTGAAGGGTTGCATTTCCACCTTGGGCGGTGGGTTGTCGTTCAACCACATCACAAAATCAAAGTCGCTGTTGCTTGGCTTCCCGAAGAAGGGGCAGTATTCACGCCATTCCTTGACGGGTTGTTTTGGGATTTTAAACTCGTCATTGAGAATTGCCTTCGGTGGAATGACCACGGCCCACCGCTTGCGTGTCACATTGTATGTGTTTGGCAAACGAGTTAATTTTGCGGGAAAACCAAAGCCGTCAAGCGTCGGAAGTCCGTCGCTCATTTGTCGCTGGTATCGTTGTAAATGAGTAGCAAAATCTCGTCCCACCACAGGTCTGCTAAAGAGTTGGTGAACATGAAATCCGCGACCCGTGGCAACGACTCGGCAATCTCCCACCAAGCGGGAGAGCAGTTGACGAACATCGCTCTTGACCTGTTCAATATCCCCCCGTTCGCCAGCATCAAAGTCCCACCAAGCCCTGTCTATGACAGCAGTTGTTGTATCAACCTTCCACGGCTTTGTTTGTTCAACATCACGGAAAGCGTAAAGGGAAGTGTAAAGGTTGCTTTTACCGTTAAGTCTCCCGATGTATGTTCGGAGTTGTTCTCGGCTCTTGCAAAGAGAACGCTTGAGTCCCATTTCACGGGGGAATGAAATCAGTCCAGCGGCCATCGGTGTCCACATTCCTTGCATTCTGCTACATCTAATTGTGCGGGTGCGTCACCTTCCTTGCCGGTCACTCGCCACATCACTTCCACTTGCACCTTTCCACTATCGCACTTCTCGCATCCGTTTTTCATTGTTCACCAACTCCAAGCAATTCTTCGTTACATGACATGTGAAATTCACACCATTGAGTGCAAAAGTAGTCATTCCACTTGATGGGCCATTGTTGAGTCATAATACCGTGAACGGCGTTGCTTAACTTTTTCTCCATCGCATTGACGCTCCGGGTTCCGACGACTTCATACACGGCCAAACCCTGCGAGTCCCCCATATAGACTTGAGTGTTGCGCTTGCCCATCAACGACATGAGGAAGTCGGGGTTGTCGGCATCGGGGAAAATCGTCAAGAAGTGGGTCGGCTCATCGTAGCCTTTGAGCATAAGCAATTTGCGGTAAAAGCACAATTCACCACGAGTCCTTGACAACTTAGATGAGTTGGCGTTGCCCGTCTTCAACTCAACGACGACAAGGTGTCCATCGGGGTGTCGGAACACACCGTCAATCATGCCGACCAACTCAACGGGATAGTGGATTTCGCCATCGTCGGTCAACACGCTGATTGTGTATGGGTGGACATGCTTATCCTCCAACTCCACGATTTCAAGGTGTCCCCATTCCTCGGCAATCGTTTCAAGGATTTCGCGCATGGCGTCCACGCCAGCCTCGGTCTGCACACCTTGAGCGATGGCGTGTTTGTTGAAGGTGGTGTCCATCATCACACCTGCGGCAACATCGCACGATTTGTCAAGGGACAACTCACGCAGACCATCCTCCATAACTTGATGAATCGCTGTTCCACGGATAGCGGCTTCGCTGGACGGTATGTCCATGTCGGGCAGGGCGATTTTGTTCCACCAATACTGGCGGGGACACATGGCGTATTGGTTGTAAGACGACTTGCTAACGCGAAGAACCAAATCTTCCGTGACCTTAGTCGGGTCGTATGTTGAAGTGCGCTTCGCCTCTCCCATGATTTATCATAGGTTTGAAGCCTTATAAGGCTTTCTATTCGTCCTTTTTGGCCGATTTCTTGGCCTTGGGCTTGGGTGCTGGCTTTGCGCTGTATTCGCTCCATCCCTCACCGAACAATTCAAGCGTAGCCTCCATGCTTCCGAGGTTTTGGATTGAAAGAATGTGGTTGCGGTCAAGACCCGCTTTGATTGCTTCTTTACCTCTCGTGCTGTCTGTAAGCCAATACACCTTTTCAGCACCGTGTTCTTTGATGGCTACTTCAAGGTCTGCAACATCGGGGGAACCTACAATAAATCGCATGATAACACCACATTATTTTTGTCGTTTAAATTATTCCTCGGAGTCGTCCAACATCTCACCCTTGAACGCCTCTTCGGGGAGAGGGTCAATTCGTGCGCCACATTCAACGCACATCGGATTGACTTCAATTCCTTCAAGAAGGGGACGCATGTTGATTGTCTCGCACGATTCACACTTGACTTCTTCCGCCTTACCCAACTCCTTTAGGAGAGAGAAGAGAAGGATGTTTGTTCGTTGCATGTCATGACCAACGGCCATTGACAGTCGCTCAACCTTCCCGTTCAACTCAAACATGGCTTGCGTGAGTTGGTTTTGGGTCAATTTCTTTTGGGGTCGCACACCGTTGCTCATGTCCCTTCAAGTCTTTCCATACATACACAGCATATAAATGTGTCTAAAGCCAGTCGTGTAGTGTCTTGTAGGTGACCTCGGCCTCTTCAACCCAATGACCGATTCGGGCTTCTGCAATCTCAAGATATTCGGCATCCATTTCTATTCCGATAAAATCAAACCCTTCAACCTTGGCGGCTATACCCGTTGTACCGCTTCCCATGAACGGGTCAAGCACAACGCCCCCCGGTGGCGTGACCAAGCGACAAAGATATTTCATCAAGTCCACAGGCTTGACGGTAGGGTGAATGTTCTTCATCATTGGGGCGTTCTCTTTGCCCTGTTCAAGCCGCTTCTCCACACTTACTTTTCTCCCAATACCACCTGCGTTGTGTTGGGACTTCTTGTTCTCAAACGCTTCAAGACCTGCGTTGCGCTCGGCTTTGCTTGCCTTGGGGCAATAGAAGAATCGTGCGGCTGAACCTGTTCCATAGTGTATCTCTTCCCTTTCTGTATCATTTACACCACCAAACGGATTTGCTTTTGAATTTTTAGGGGCGTGTCCACCTGTGGATTCGGGAAACAGGCTCACGACTTCATCCGAGCCATCGTGAATGAAATTGGCGGGGAAACGGCCTTCAACCGGACGGGCCTCGCCATCGTCGTAGTTGTAGCCGCCTTGTGTGCCACCCCTTGATGCGCCAGCCGTTGCGCTGTCTCCACTCCGTCCCTTGCCGCCCCAACCGACGACATCCGTTCCGATGCGGCAACCATCAATGTTCAAGCCGCCTGTCCCATGCTCAAGCACATTCTCAACGATAGTGCCGATGAGGGGCTTACGGGCGACCACGATAGGCTCGTGCGCGGGTTTGAGGGCTGAACCCCAACCGACCCATTCCTCGGCCTTGTGACCTATGTTGTGCGACTTCGGGAAACCCGAACCATAGACCCACATGATTTGGTCACGAATCTCAAATCCAGCGTCCTCAACATTGACGACGAGACGGTGATAGGTGCGTGAACCAGCGAAGGCGAGCAAGTGTCCACCGGGCTTCAACACACGAAGGCATTCTCGCCATATCTCCACCGAGGGAACATCGTAGTCCCATTTCTTACCCATGAAAGAAAGCCCATACGGAGGGTCGGTGACGATGCTGTCCACCGAGTCGTCGGGAAGTGCTTTCAACACGCTCAAACAATCGCCTTCAAACAATCTCATATCCATGCCACCCTTGACTTGCCATCCATGGCCCGGTGTAGTGGTGAAATGTCCCACCCCGCCACTTCATAATACGGTAAAACCTTCTTGATAATGAACCGTTCAACCATCGTGCGATAGCCGATTTCAGCGATACCCTCAATGTCCTTCGGGTCGTCAAAGGCAAGGTATTGGCCGCTTGGAGAGATGGTCACCAAGAAATAATCGTTGGCCCGATACCCCTTACCGAGCGTCCTGTTGGCCCATTGTGCGCCAGCGGCAACGCCGCTAACGCTGGTGTATTCGGGTAGGTTTTTGCTCAACTTTCCCTTCATGCACAAATCCAAAGAATTTACTTTACCCTCAATAATACTCTCAATCAGCGACACCAATGGGCCGGTGATTTGGTCTTCATGATAGCCGTTGAGGATGCCGTCAATCACCTTCCCCATAGCGTCTTTCATGACGGCAGGCATTCGGGATTGCTTCAACTCAATACCCTTCACATACCGCTTGGGTTGATGGCTTTCCCCGTCCGTCCAACAAACAAGGCCAGCGTAGCGGTTCTTCTCCATGAGGATGAACGAAGACGACCACTTCTCAAATTGAACGATGATGGGGTGCATCCGGCGGTTCATTTCATGGAGCGACGACTCGCCGTCTTCGGGAGTCTCAACCTTACACATCACCGAGTCGGTGTGTCCGTAAACCACGGGATGGCCCAAGTCCTCGGCAACTTCCTTCAACTTGAGCAAAGTTTGTCTTGAGGTAAAAGTGATTGCGGCGGCGATGTCGGGGTGATACAACCCATACTTGGCATCACCAGCAACGCCATACATGGACGCAACGAGGGACTTCGTAGCGTATTGTAGGGCATCGTAGCGCACCCGTTCCTCATCCGTTGTAGCGTCCTTCATCAGTTGCTTGTAGTGGTCACGGAGAACCGTCATGTTGTCCATCTGTCGCACGAGCAAGCCCTTGCTTTCCTGTGAGAACCTTGTGCCATTTCCACAGTCCTTGCCGTCGTGAGAAAGCGTGTCCCACGAGATGTTGTGGAGGGCGGCGTTGCTGTGATACATGGCTTTTACATCAAAAATACCGATGTTTTGGTAGATGCCCTTCTCGCCGTCCATGACGATTGCGCCGTCATAATTCACCTTGTCAAACATTGGTTTGGAAGGGATTTGTTTCTTGAAATCGGGGTCGCCCAAAGCAAGACAGGTAAAGACCTGCGTGATATGCGGGGTGCTTCGGATTTCACATTGAGCGATATGTTGAACGGCGATGAAATAATCCAAAGCGTTGACGAGTCCGTTCAAACGGGGAAGCAAGCGCACATCCTGTCGGTTGTATTCAAGGTAAAGGATTGGGTCGGAGTAGTAGGTGTCGTGACCATCGGGCAACTCGGTTTTCTTTTCCCCTAAACATTCCCAAGCGACATCATCTAACTTGTAGTTGGGCAACTTACCGTTCTTCAACTCCCACAACTTGGGGAAGGCGAGTCGCAAGTCAATGACATTCCGTCCGACGATGGGTTGCGCCCAATCACCGAAGTCGTAGCGAATGCGGTTGAGCGGCGACATGTTGGAGGCACGAACACCCACCTTGTTGCACCGCTCAATAATTTGTTTCAAGTCTGCACCAGCGACATACCAGCCCGTGATAATGTCGGGGTCTTGCTTCCGCATGAACGCTGTGAAGTGGGTAAGCAATTCGGCCTCGGTGTCAAAGACGATAACGGGCGTATCGTAGGTGTATTGGTTGTTGTTTGCGTCAAGCAAAGCGGTGTATTTCCCCTTCGCCACACCATGAGGCATCACAACCCACGAATATAGGTTTTCAGTAAAATTATCATAGACGGTAAGCATGGTGATTTGGCCGCTGTCCGTCTTCCATTCGCCGTCAAGGAACCAAACCCTATGATGATAGGGTTCAAAGGTCTTCTCACCAGCCTTCTTGCGAGCCGTCAAGACTTGGTTCGTGAACGGGATGTTCCCCTCCCAAGTGTCGCCCGTCTTGGAGATGTTGCGGATAGTGTCGGTGGTGAAGCAAGTGATTTTTGTCAAAGGTTCGCCAAAGACGCCCGTGTAGCCCGTCTCTTTCTGCTCGTGGATGAATTGTGCATCCTCATCACGCACGAAGCAATAAGGCAGGCGGTCTGTGATTTTCGTTTGCTGGCGTTTGTCGTTTTCATCACGATACCGAACCAACACATCGTTGCGCCCAACCTGTTCAACTATCATGAACAGCCCTTGGTGTGTGGGCTTATAAGGGTTTCATATACGGCGTCCACGACTTCTCGTTGGAATGTCGTGCTTGGTCAACCATTGATGGATGCTCATTGGGGTGATTCCGAACTGTTGAGCAATCTCGGCCATCGTTTTATTTTTACCGATATATTCTTCTTCCAACCAATCCTTTCGGTGGTAAAGAGGCTTGGCCGGTTTGATGAAGTGCTTGATTTCAACGACGAGAACATCTCCGTCGCCACTGTTGATTTCATGTCTTTGGAAACCTGCCTCCGTAAATTGTGCATCGCACACACGAACCCATTCGCCACTGTTGGGGTCAACCACTTCAACCATGATACTCCCACGCTTACACACAATATAAAACCATTGATACCTTAACGGTCTGCTACTCGGTAAATACCACACTGCCTTCGGATGCCATCGGTCATAACCTTGTGATTGGTCATGCTTGTGACCCTCTCTTGTCCACACCCCGTACAACGACGAAGGCATTTACGGGGACGGCGACTCAAAGCGACCCTCCCGTTCCAAACGACAACAACGAGCGCACCTCGTTGGCGGATTCTTCTTTGTCCATGATGTATGTTTTCTTTTACCGCAAGACTTACAGTCATACCACATCAGTCGTCCCTCCACCAATAGGTGTGCGGGCGATTGTAAGAACGGTTCACGATTTTCATTCGCGATAGTGTCCCCAAGAGCGTCCCGACTTGTTGGGGACTCATCCCGACTGTTTTTGGTAGGTATTTCTGCTCCGCCAAATTCGCTATTTGTTCGGCGTTGAGATACCGACCATCGGCATCGTATTTCAGCACTGCGAGACAGGCTATTTTGAGATATATGCGCCGCTCGGCTGGCCTGTCTCCCAAACGGTCAACGAGAAGTTGAACCTGCTCAATCGTTAGTGCTTTGAGGGTTCCATTCTTGATGTTTTCAGCATTCATAGGTTCACCCAAGGACACCAGCCGCCCAAGCCCATTCGCCGTTGCCGAAGGAAACGGAAAAACGGATGCCTTGACCGTGTTCACGGAAGTCAAAGAAATTCAAAGTTGCTTTGCCGGTAAAACCCTTGAACAATTCGTCAAGGCCACCGTCAAAGTCCCAAGTGAAATCCGATAGGGGTTTCATAGCCCCACCCTCAACGGGAATGGTGCTGGTCGTCTGCCCAAGCGAAGGGTCGCCAACGGTGATTTGAATTTCAAGGGTTTCTTCCAAATCAACCTTGAAGGTGTAGCGGTTGAGGCGTTGTCCGTTGATGGTGTCGCATCGGCAAGCATCGTAAAGGTCGGAAACATTTACCTCAAAGGAACAGAACGAATGCTGTTCGGTTCCGTCGCCCAAAATGTAGACGCCGTTCTCGGCCTCAATTTTGTTTGCGAGAGAAAGAGAGCGAGCGTGGAAATCATCAATCGTTTCTTGGCTGTGCGTAAATGCTTTTGCGTCAAAAGAAGCGTCAAGCGTGGTCTGCTTCCCTGCCGACTTGAAGCGCAATTTGTTGGACTGATTTTCCCATGTGATGGTAAGGTTCTCACTGTGAAGCGAGAGGATGCCAAGCACACGGTCAATGTCGGGGATGGGAATGTTGCTCGTCCCTTCAACATCGGCAACGACTTCTGTAAGCCCGGTCAAATCACGGGTAAGACTCGTGATTCTCGCCTTGCTTCCGTCGCACGATAACACACAGGATTCAACCTGTGCCTGTTGCTTGCCGTTGACAGTCTGCTTGCGCTTGCTGATGGTCAACATGCGCTTAAGAGAGGTTTTGCTGATTGTTATTGTTGTCATAAAATTAACCTCCGATGTAGTGCGTGAATGTGTTTGCTGGTGCTTCGTATTGTTCCTGCAACTCCTTGACGGCCCCGAAAACCTTCCCGATATTGGGAATTTCGTCAATGACGGTTTCAAGGTCTGCGATTCGGGAAACAAGGTTCTTAATCAATTCTGCTTGACCGAGGAATTGTTCAAACATTTGCGTTTGCGACAAAGGTTCTCCGCAAGTGAAGCATTCGTTTGGGTCGCTTCGTCGTGGGTCGGGGTTTTCGCATTCACACACGGTATCACTTCCAAGTCAAGAAGGGGAGTCCGAGCCACTTCACATCGCCCTTGATAACAGAAAGGATGGTGTGCGTCTCACCGACATGCTCCATGTGCTTACCCTTGATTTCTTCAATTGTTCCTTTGATAACCCAATCATCGGGGTTCTTGAGGGCGGGGTCGGCCTTGACACCGGCGGCGGCATCGGCCTTCTTCATGTAGCGGGAAAGAAAAATCTGTTGAGAGAACAGGCGCATTGTGCCTTTGTCCCAATCGGGGCGTTCTCCAATCTTCATCAAGACCTTGCCGCCCGAACCGTTGTCCACATAATTGCTCACATCCTTCAAGTGGAAGGTGTTGATAACGCAGGGAACGGGGAGTCCGTGAAGTCGGGTGAGAACATCACGGTTCAATTGGTTGCGGGTGCGCCATTCTTTTTGGTTAAAAGAATCGCCTTCCTCTTTGATAACGCCACGGCGCAAGAGAACATCAGTCATAGCGTGTTCGCACCACTTGAGGAAGGTTGAACCGCCGTCCATGATGATACCGGCAACATCTTCTTCTTTGGCGACATCAGCGACGATGTTGACATAGAAGTTCATTTTGTCAATGAGGTTTGCGTAGTTGACCGACGCATCCTCGTTGTAAATAGAGTCGTCACGCTCGTCCAGCAGAGGGAGAACGATGATTTCCTTATCGTCGGGATATGCGGCCTCAAGCGTAGCCTGTGCGGAGTTGTCAATGTCAAACACATAGATTTTACCCTTGGCCCGTACTTGACGGATGAGAGAAACAGCGAGTCCGGTCTTGCCACAATTCTCCTTGGCAACAAGGGCCATGCGAACAGGCACAGAATGAGCCGTGTTGTTCTTGAACATGTTGCGATAATATTCTTTGTCGTAGCCACCCTTTGCAGGTGCGCTGTCTGTCTTCTGTTGTTGTTGTCCCCAAGCCATGATTTATCCTTCCTTTGTAGCCTTATAACCCCTTTGGTTCAGCGAGAATGATGGTGTCCGTAGTCAAAACGAGACGAGCGATAGATACCGCCGCCTTCAAGGAGTTGAGGACGACGAGAGCAGGGTCAAGCACCGTTGCCGTGTATCTGTCTTCCATTTCTCCCGTTTTGGTATTGAGGTAAAAATTCTCTCCCCACTTGAAGGAATTGGTCTTAGACGGCATGTTGTCATGAAGTGTATTCATCGGTGCTTTGAGAGCGTCCGAGAAGACGGTGTCATCCACCATTTCCTTTGCGATGGTGTATAGCGTCCAACCAGCACCGACAACGACGCCACCCTTGATAGCAAGGCGTGTAGCGTTGACGGCATCATCCACCCGCTCACGGGTTTCACGGATTTCAGCCTCGCTAAAACCGCCGATGTGGATTGTAGCCATGTGTTGTGCGAGTCGGGAATGTCGTGTCAACAACTTTTCCCGTGAAAATGGATGGTCGGCTTCGTCGGCTTGGGTCTTGAGTCCGTCAAGGTGATTCTTCAATTGCTCCGTCCTTTCACCAGCGACGATGGTTGTTGTCGCATGTCCAACGGTGATACGCTCGGCGGAACCGAAGTGTCCAGCACCCTCAACAGCGTTAGCGATTCCTGTTTTAACTTCACTCGCAAAGTGGATTCCACCACCCGTCAAAGCCTTCAAGTCGTCAAACCATTCATCGGCGTCGGTTCGTGGAATACGCAGGGCGCAAGCACGAACAACGCCCCCAACTACATTTGCGATTAAATTAGAAAGAGCCACGCCTTTGATGTCTTGACACACGATAACGAGAGGTCGGTTGTTCTCAATCGCAATCTCAAGAGCAGGTGTCAAATCATCAAAGTCTTCAATGATTTCTTTTGTGATAATAAAAAGTGGGTTGTCCACTTCAAAGGTTCGTCGGTCATTGTTGCAGAACATTGGAGAAGCATAATACATGGGGACTTCGCATCCCGTGGTCTTTGACCAAGTGGTGTGGTCGTCCGAACCAACCTTGAGATTGACGAGTCCATCAGCACCAATGGAGGCAAACATATCAGTTATCAATTCACCAATCCATTCGTCGTTGTTGGCGGCGATGGTCGCAACTCGTTGAAGGTCAATCAATTCCTCATCGTCCATGTTGACTTCCCATTTCATGTGGGACAATTTGTTCTCAACATGATTCACGAAAAGAGGCATGTCCGATGGGTTGCGGTTGACACGAGAATAATTCTCAACCAAAGCCTCGGCAAGAATCGTAGCGGTGGTCGTCCCGTCGCCCGAAGCCTGTTGCGCTTCAAGAGCAACTTGGCGGATGAGGTCAAGGGATGCTTGAACAGCAGGGTCATTTGATTTTACGGCAGAAACAATTTTCACGCCATCGTTAAGAACGGTTGGTGGTCGGCCTTCTTGCTGAACGAGAACCGTCCGAGCGTTTGGGCCGAGCGTTCCACGAACACTGTCTGCAAGCAGACGAACTGCTGTGGACAACGCCACACGCGCTTCGCTTCCGTTCACGATGTTGTGCAACTTCCTTTCCCCCTAAACAATTCAAGCGTCCCAACCGTCGCCGTCGCCAGCGAAGTCGGTGTCTGCGAGAGGTGCGATGGCGTTCATGCACCACCAGCCGTTGACCATGAAGCGGTTCTCGCCTTCACGGGAAACCCAAGGTGAGCCGACAATGAGCAATTCGGAACCAACGCCGAAGTCAACTTCTCCTTCTTCCTTGGCAGAAACATACAACTCCACAGGAGCGGCGTCGGACATGATGTCCATGTCTCCGAGGGTGATGATGAAGCCACCGTTGTCTCGTGGGTCAATGTGAACCACTTCAACAACGGAGCCGAAGGTGGTGTCCCACTTGGCTTTGTCGTCAAGGGCGGCGTATGCGGTGTGGCAATCGGACAGAGATTGACACAGCGTTTCACCGAGCCAATCAGCGACCATGCCTTGCGGCGCACCGTCAACGAGAGCGAGAGGTGGGGCGGAGAAAATGGATGTCAAACCAGCGTCGGGAGTGAAGGCGGTGGCCTTCGTGCCGTAAGCCATGTCGTCTCGGTTGGCTGGCTTCATGCCGATGGTTCCCGTGGTGAAGGTCGGCCAAGACTCCTTAGCCAAAGCACCGTTGAAACGGAACGAATGAATCAAGGGTTCATCGTTTGAACCAGCCTTGCGACCGATGAACAAGCACGACCTGTCGGGTTCTTCAAGTGGGCGGTTTGCACCATACTTGAAGTTAGGATTGCCGTTGGCAAAGTGCATGTTGTCTTTGTCCCAAATCAAAGAAAACAGGGTGTTGGCGTCCAACTCCATGCTTCGTGGAGGAACCGAA